>Ga0098059_1000392_pt1 | contig 28495 bp, 21 predicted proteins | sample 20_taG_FD_92580 | JGI IMG/M metagenome (GOLD analysis project Ga0098059, IMG submission 92580) | Marine viral communities from the Subarctic Pacific Ocean - 20_ETSP_OMZ_AT15318 metaG | ecosystem: Environmental > Aquatic > Marine > Oceanic | place: Subarctic Pacific Ocean | collected 2015-01-19
AAGATTAATAAAGATTAATATAAGATGGGTGGTAAAGTAATTTACTACCCATTTTTATTTAAATTAAAAAAAACATTTAAAAACATTTGGGAGTATAAAGAAATAATTTATATATTTGCACAAACTAAAATATATAAATTATGCAATTCAAACCCAATGGAAACTGGATAGTCCTTCCAGACCCAACAATAGACAAAACAGAATCAGGTATTATCTTAGATGAGACTACGGCTGCAGAAAACGCTAAAAAGTCTAATGTACTAGACGTACTAGAAGTAGGTCCTACCACTATCTTCGTTAAAAAGGGAGACACTGTAATGGTAGATCCTAGATCTGAAGCTATCAAAGCTAGGATTGAGGAGAAAGATTACTTATTAGTAGGAGAACACCAAGTTTTAGGGAAGTGGTAAAAGGAACTGTCTCTATATCTATAGAAGACTTTCAAGCTTTATTAGACTCCTCTATAAGTGCTGCTGCAATTAAAAATAGTACTAATAAGGCTTCTAAAGAGATTCAAGTATTCCTATCTTTTATTCACAATCAATTAGATCTAACTGAGCATATAGAATCGTTTAATAGACAATCTTCACGATCTAAGATCGTAATAGAAGATGATAATAGAATCAAAATACAATTTAATGAAGAATAAACATTATTATAAGGCATTGGTTTATCAACGTCTATTCAGATATATAAGACATAGATTAGGATTTCATAATAGTAAATGTAGAAGAAGATTATTTACTACAGAAGATAGTTACATTTGTTTAATAACGGGGAACACCCATAAAAAATTCACACTATGAGCTATTTAACACACCTTAAGAGAGCCGATATATCTTCTGATACACGATGGATTGTGAAATATACTAAGAACGGTAAGGTTAGGGAAGTAAAACAAATTTATAAACCATCAGAGTATTATGCTGATAATTTACATAGAGGTAAGAACGCAAGACCTTTACATAATAGAAATGCTTTGATAAAAATATTAGAAAATGATAAAACGTAAAATAACAGTTAGTATAGATAGTACTTATAAATACTTACAAATATGGAATGGTATATTTGATCTAACTAATAAAGAACTAAGTATTCTAGCTCAATTTATAGATGTACAAATTATAAAAGAGGAGAATAATCTGTGTAGTGTTGGAAATAAGAAAGACGTTGCACGTATATTGGGGATAAAAGATCCTAATACTTTAAATAATTATATTAAGAAGTATAAAGATAAAGGAGCGGTAACTAAAACAGGAGGTATTTACAAGTTAAACCCTATGCTAACTCCAGACACGGAAGTAGTAGAAATAACTATAGCTAGAGATGTCTGATAGAATTAAACATTTAGTAATAACAGAATTTGAAATAGATATTTATAAAATAGTAATATTTCAAGATATAGAAGGAACTTATTTAACAATGAACATAGATTTTATAGTATAATGGAAGAAAATAAACAACAACCAGAAGCTCCAAAAGGAGCAGAAGAGGTGAAACCACCCTCAATGATGAGTATGATAAAAAGTTTTGGGAAAGACTTAAGTAAATGGGTTGCAGAAGGAGCTCCCGCTACAAGTCCTGCCGATTATATAGAGAGATTAACTGCATGTAACAATTGCCCACATATAATAAAGAAACATATGAGATGCGGTAAATGTGGGTGCATGGTAGAGCATAAAGCAAAGTGGAGAACAACTACTTGTCCAGATGATCCTCAAAGATGGAAGCCTCAAGATTTAAAACCTAAAACAAATGCGGAAAGAAAGCATCGTGATGAACACTTAAAAGCTGAAGCTGACGCTGCAATAGAAAGAGAACTTCTAACAAAGAAACGTCACGAAACTGGGGATAATGCAGTTACTATATCTAAGGAAGAAATAGCTGCATATAAAAAAGAGAAAGAAACAGAATATACTAAGTTTGAAGAGGTTCCTAACTCTAAGAATGTCTAAGAAATTAATTATATATAAATTAGCAAATAAATATAATTTACCTTTAAGTAAAATCAAAGAAATTGTAGATTATCAATTTAAGTATGTTGCTCTTATAATGAAAAAGGGGGAATTTGAAAGTATACGTCTCCCTTATTTTGGTAAGTTTAGTGTAAAAAAAGGAAGAATAAAATATATTACAAAACTTAAAAATGAAAAAAACAATAAAATATAATATATATAGACAAATAACTGACTTTATACGTATTGATGAATTAATTCCTGTAGATTCTACAGATGATAAAGGTTATCAATGGGACAGATTAAAAGAGGATATTAAAAAGGATGGATTATTACATGCTATACGGATATATAAACGAGAAGGAGATACTCGTCCTTATATAGCAGATGGAAACCATAGATTAAAGGTTTTAAAAGAATTATATGAAGGAGACTATCTTGTTCCAGTATATTGTAAACTTTCTGAAGATGAATATAAAAAATCTATTATAAAATGAGTTTAATGCAAGATTTAATAACTATAGTTGATAATAAAGCCGTAAGTTCAGTATATGCTAAGACTATCCCTGAATTTAAGACTTTAGAAGGAAAAGAATTAGCATATATATACTTTATGGTAGATCATCGTTCTCCGTTTGCTGTATATGAATGGGAACAACGTTGTATTGAAGTAAAAAATAGTATATTTGGCGAGAAAAGTAAATTTGTTCCTTCAAGTAAAATATTAGCTGCATGTACAAAATATGAAGGATTAATTGAGACATCAGCTGTTAGATTATTAAAAGCAGCTAAAGAATCAATAGTAAAACTAGAAAAGTATTTTAGAAGTATAGATTTACAAATGATGGATGATAACGGTAAACCTATATTTCATGCAAAAGATCTAATAGCTAATTTATCAAATATGGGGAAGGTAGTAGATGGATTAGCAAGATTAGAGGAAATAGTTAAGAAGGAAGAGCAAGCTGCTAATACAAATAGAGGAGGAATTGAAGTAAATAAATATAGTATGTAATGGATTTCTTAGAGGATTTAGAATTATATAATACAGCGATGGAAAATGCTTATAATGTTATAACAGGTAAAATATCATTGGATGATGTTTATATTGAAATGGAGGAAAGTGATGAAGACTTAGACTTCCCTTTACCTTTTAATCCTTTTTTACATGAAAATATAAGCGATGAGGAAGTAGATCATATAATAGACCATTTCATTGAGTTGGAGGAATATGAAAAATGCCAAGAACTCCTTGAATGTAAGAAGAACACAGATGCTAAAGAACACTAATAGAGCGAGACCAGCAGCTCTTAAATTCTTAAAAGACGGTGTTTATACACATGCTCTCCCAGGAACTAAAGATTACTATGATTATTGGGATGAAGAAAAAAGACGTTGTATCTATGGGTATACTATAGATGACTTTAAAATAACTGGTTTTCATTATTTTTATTTAAATTATTGTCCTATTGATAGAGCTATAGATGAGGAGATGCCAGATGGTACTATTCAATCTAAACGTGAGAGAAGTTTTCCAAGCTTCTATGATGGAGATTATCAATACTTCCATGAAATAGATAGGGCTAGATCCCAAAATAAACATATGATTGTATTAAAAGCTAGACGTAAGGGGTACTCTTATAAGGCCGGATCTATGTTAGCACGTAATTATTTCTTTATAAAAAATTCAAAGAACTTTGTATTTGCATCACAAAAAGAATATTTAATTGGAGATGGGCTACTTTCTAAAGCTTGGGAGTTCTTATCATTTATAGATGATCATACAGCATGGGCTCAACCTAGATTAAAGGATAGAGAAATGCATAAAATGTCCGGATATAAAAAGAAAGTAAATGGATTAGAAATTGAAATGGGATTAAAATCTCAAATTATGGGGGTATCACTAAAAGATGCCCCAGATAAAGTGAGGGGAAAGGCGGGTGAACTAGTATTCTTTGAAGAAGCTGGATCATTCCCTGGACTCCTTAAAGCTTGGGAAGTTACAATGCCTACAATGAGGCAAGGGAGTAAAACCTTGGGTCTTATGGTAGCATTTGGAACTGGGGGTACTGAAGGAGCTGACTTTGAAGCGATGGAAGAAATATTCTACAATCCAGAAGCATATGATTGTATGGAATATGAGAATATATGGGATGAAGGATCTATGGGTACTAAATGTGGGTATTTTATTCCTATACAAACTAATTTAGATGGATTTATAGACGATCAAGGAAACTCAATAACAGGGAGAGCTGTAGAATATGAAACAGACATGAGGGAAAAGAAAAAGGGTGCTGCAGACGCAAAATCATTAGACCAATATATAGCGGAGCACCCTTTCTCTCCTCAAGAAGCAACATTACAAGTAACAGCTAATCTATTTGATGTAGCATCTTTACAAGAACAGTATAATAAAGTAAAATCTAAAAAACTACAATCTATTGGAACTATAGGGCGTTTATATTATGATAAAAATGAGGAGATCAAATTTAGACTAGATGGAGATCTTAGACAAATTATAAAATATCCCCATAGAAAAGATGATGATACTACAGGGGGAATAGTTATATATGAATCTCCATATAAAAACGAGAAGCAACAAGTTCCTGTAAATATGTATATAATTTGTCATGACCCATATGGACAGAATCAATCTGCAGACTCTATGTCTTTAGGAGCTGCATATGTAATAAAAAGACCTAATAATATATCTCAACCTGATGATATTATTGTAGCATCTTATGTAGGGAGGCCTCCAACTCAGGATGAATATAATAGAAACCTATTTATGCTTGCGGATTATTATGGGTGTAAAATAGGATTTGAGAATGATAGGGGAGAAGTTATAGCATACGCTAAAAGGCATAGGAAGTTACACAGGTTACAAGAAGAATTTGAGATGTTAGATAAAAAAGAACTACGGAGTAAAACAGTAAAACGTCAATTTGGAATGCATATGACAGAAGCAAGAAAGAGGCAAGGTGAAATATATATAAGAGATTGGTTAAATTCCCCAAGATCTAAAGCAGAAGATGGTAAATATACCTTAAATTTGCATAAAATATATGATCCTGCATTTTTAATGGAATTAATAAAGTTTAATCATAAAGGTAACTTTGACCGTGTTATGGCGTTTATGATTGGGATGTTTCATACTAGAGAGTTATATAATGCAGAGATTAAAGAAGTATTAGAAGATAATTCTTCTAATGAATGGTTTGATAGAAATCTATTCTAGTGATATATATATAAAAGAATAAGAATAATTATAGTAAGTATAAAAACAAAGATAAAATTAATTAAATTTGTAGATTATGGGATACGAAAAAATACCTAGGCAAAAACTTCCTTTGTCTAAGAAAGGGGACAAATGGAGACGGGAATGTGTAGAAGCTTATATAGACCTGTCTAATCAAGGTACTGGATATACATCTAGTAAGGAAGACCTACGAAGATATTATGATTACTATAACGGTATAATTGATGAAGGCGATTATAGATACGTACTACAGCCTTATGGAAAGTCTCGAAAGAATTTCCCATCTCAAATGCGTAATTATCCCATAATTAAACCTATAATTGATCTCTTACTTGGAGAAAAATCTAAAAGACCTCTCAATTATACCGTTACAGTACAAAATTCAGATACTGTTACTTTAAAAGAACAAGCTAAGAACGATATGCTTATGGAGAACTTTAAAAAGCAATTCGTTAATGAGTTAGGAGAAAGAGGGGTAGATACAGGAATGGATCCTATGGATATTCAAGTTCCAGAACATATTTTAGCATTATTCGAAGATTCTTATGTAGATAATAGAGCTATAATGGGACAGAAAGGTTTAAACTATATTATGTATAGTCAAGATCTTCGAGAGAAATTTAATAAAGCTTGGTTTCATTTTTTAGTATCAGGACAAACATATACACATAGAGGAGTTAGGAATGGTGAAACATTCTATGAAGTACTAAATCCAGTAGATGTAGATTATGATTTAGATCCAGATTTAGATTATGTAGAAGATGGGGATTGGGCTTTAACTAGAAAATGGGTACATGCTTCAACTGTTATAGATAATTATTATGATTATTTAACAGAGGACCAAACATTAGAATTAGAAAAACCTACTCATTCTGAAACAGATAATTATTTCTTATATACTAGTGCTGCTAGTAAAAATCCTAATTCATATAGAAATAGATTAGTAGAAGTTGTAAATGTATATTGGAAGTCTAGAAAACGTATTGGATTTATGGCTTATATGGATCCAGTTACTGGTAGTATAGAAGAAAAAGAAGTAGAAGATGGATTTAGAATGCCTGCAGAGATGAAGGAAGCAGGGGCAAAAATAGAATGGCTTTGGGTAAACGAAGTATGGGAAGGAACTAGAATAGATGGTAGGTTCTTTATTAATATGCGTCCTATCCCTAATCAAAGACAATCAATAGATGATGCTTCTACATGTAAACTCCCTATTAATGGTAGAAGATATTCTGATGTAAATACAACTAATATTTCATTAGTACAATTAGGAATACCTTATCAATTAAATTATAATATCTATAAATATAGATTAGAATTAGCAATTGCTAGGAGTAAAGATATAATAGCTCAGTTTGATATTAATATGATCCCTAAGAAATGGGATATGGATAAATTTATGTACTATGTTGAAGCCACTGGTATAGCTTGGGTAGATTATAATAAAGAAGGGATTCAATTATCTCCTCAACATCAATCTGTTCTTGATATGTCTATTAAAACAATAGAACAATATATTATTCTACTTAATGCTATAATGGAAGAATGGGAAAAATTATCAGGAGTTACAAGACAAAGACAAGGAGAAATAGGACAATATGAAGGAAAGTCTTCATCTCAACAGGCTATTGTACAATCTTCACACATTACAGAAGATCTCTTTAAAAAGTTTGAAGGAATGGAAAAGAGAGATATGCAAGCATTACTTGATTATTCAAAAGAAGCTTGGCATACGGGTAAGAAAGGTATGTATGTAATGCCTGATGGAACACAAGAGTTTTTAGACATAGATACTATTGGTTATATGGAATCTAATTTTGGAGTATTTGTATCTAATTCAGGGAAAGATCAAGAGAAATTAGATATGATAAAAGGAATGTCTCAAGCTATGATTCAAAATGGATTACCAGCATCAGCTGCGATGGAAATATTTGAGTCCGATAGTTTCCCTATTATTAAGAGTAAAATTAAAAAAGCAGAAAGAGCTCAACAAGAATTAGATCAACAGCAGCAACAAGCTCAACAACAAATGGAGCAACAGAAATTAAAAGCAGAAGGAGAAAAAATACAACTCGAACTTTCAGAAAAACAGAAAGATAGAGATAATGCTATTAAAATAGCTTTAATTCAATCTGAAGGAGCTGACAATGCACAAAGTGTTAATCAAAGTAAGAGTATGAGGGATTTCTCTACTAAACTACAAGATCTTGATATTAAGAGTTTAGCTCAACAAGAAGTAGTTAGATCAAATAAAGCAGATGAAGCTATTAAAAGAGATGAATTAAAATTAAAAGCTCAAGGAGATAGACTCAAAGCTACAACAGAAAATAAGAAAATTCAAGCTAGTAAAAATAAACCTGCTTCTTAATGTTAAGTAAAGAAAGGAGATTTGAAATTATAAAGGAAGCTACAGCTCAAGGATACAAAGGAAATTTTACTGATCTTTTTATTCAAGAAGAACAGGCTTTACAACAACAACAAAATCCTCAACAATCTCAACAACCTGAAGAACAGATACAGCAACCTCCACAACAACCGATGCCAGGAGGAATAGAAATGCCTCAACAAACTACTGGAGATTTAGTACAATCTTACCAAGAAGCCCCTCCGGGAATTGAAAATAATCCTACAGGTGCAGATGTTAAAGGGGTAGTTTCAGATGCAGGTGATTATAAAGATGGGGGTTTTTACAGAGTATCTGATATGATTCAACATAAAGATGGAGGATATAAACAGAAATATCCACATGGAGGCCCACATGCTCCACCAGTTCCAGAAAATAATGCTAAAATATATCCAACTGAAAAAAAAAGTTGGTGGGATAAAGTCCTTAATGTAGCGGCTAATCCTGTAGCTGCTTTTGGAAGATCTGTTAGAGGTGAAGATGTTAATCCTGGTTACATAGAAAGAGGAGAAAATGCGTTTGATACGTTTGCGCTTGGAATGATTAATCCAGCATCATGGATAGAAAGTGGTCAATATGCAGTTTCAGATTTTAAAGAAGGAAATTATGTGTCTGGAGCGTTAAATACTCTCGGTGCTTTACCAGTAGTACCCGCAGGAATTAAAGGAATTAAAGGTGTTAAAAATCTTAAGGCATTAAACAGAGTAAAAAATAGTAAGACAGAAAAACTTTTATATGACGAATATCTTAAAGGAGTAAAGACAAAAGATATAAAAACTAGAGTTTTCAAACCTAGTTCTACTGAATTAGATGAAATAACCAAAATAAAAGATAAAAATGTAAAGTGGTTACAAAGTGATGAGTATGTATCTAAAAGAATGGCTAATACAGGTGAGTCTAAAGAAAGTATTATGAGTCAAATTGATGATTATATAAAAGAGCTAGATGAGACTCCTATTACTTTTAAAACTAAAGCAGATATGGGGGAAAATGTATTAGGATCTTACAAAGGTGGGGATATTCTTGACGGTACACCTAGCCGGATAAATATATTAAATCCTGCACCAACAAATAATATGTCTTTGGTTAATAAAGGAGTAAAACCTAAACTTGATTCGCACGTTGCAGGAACTATTGATCACGAGATAAAACATTTAATAAGTCCTACTCAAAAACTTGATAAAACTTCATCTACGTATAAACTTTTTACTAGTCCTAAATTTAAAGCGGGTAGAAAAGAGTATAGACAAGCTCTAGACGATATAAATGATAAATTTACGAAAGCTACTTCAAAAGAAGAAGCGGATAGGATTCTAGATATGTATAATAAAGTTCCTAACAGAGAAATATTTGATGGTACCTACACTAGTAAAATACCTAATATGGACAAAGTTTATAAAAATTATCCTACACTTAAGGTAAACAGTGGTCAGAAAAAATTTACTGAATATTTATCAAACGCTAGAGAACAACAACCAAGACTTTTGAGAGGCGCTCAGTGGTTAAAATCAAATTTTAACTGGGATGGAACTAAGTCTGGTATGTCAGATGATATGTTAGAAAATATTTTTAATCAAATGAAAAATTCAAAAAACCTTGGAGGTAAAACACCACTTCCAGATGATTTTAGAGTATTATTAGAAAATAGTTCTAATACAACCTATAGTAAACTTAGAAATGTAGTATCAAAAGCTTGGGCATCAGTACCAGTTGGACTTGGCGCATTATCAAAGACAGATACTAAACAAAAAGGTGGATATAGATCTAAATATGGATGGTAAGTGTTATATAATAAAAGAAATTGCAAAAATTAAGAAAGTATAAAAAATATAGATATATTTCGTAATTTTGTAACCTAAACCAATAAATATATATATGAACCCAAATGAAAAAATACAACTAGATGACATCACATTTGATGATGTTATCTCAGGTGAAGGAGTAAATGTAGCTCCTATCGAGGAAATCGAAAAGCCTAAAGAAGAAATATCAGATGAACTTGAACAAGACATCGAAGATAAAAAGGAAGAGAAGGAAGAAGAAATAAAGGAACCTGAAGTCAAAGAGGTTATTAAGGAAGAAGAGAAGGAAGAAGAAGAAATAATTGAAGACGATTCTCAAAAGGAAGACATAGAAGTAAGTGTTGTCCATGAAGTTTTAGAGAAACTTGGATTCGATACAGAGGGAATGGATTATGATGATACTCCAGAAGGATTAGCTAATTTAACTTCAGATGTTGCTACTCAATTAGCTGATGAGAAAATGGAAGAGACATTAAAACAATTCCCATTAGTAAAACAACATTTAGAGTATGTTATAAATGGTGGGGAATCTCAAAGTTTTATGCAAGCATATGATCCTAGTTTGGATTATAGTAAAATAGAAGTAGGAGAAGAAGATGTAAGAAGTCAGAAAGCAATTTTAGGAGACTACTTTACAGTAAAAGGACATGACCAAGACTTCATTAAAGAATTATTAGAAGATTATGAAGATACTGGTAAGTTACATAATAAAGCTGTTCAAGCAAAAGAAGCATTAGCGAAAGTACAAGTACAGCAAAGAGAAGCAATGTTGAAGACCCAAGAAGAACAAGTGGCAACTCAACAAAAGGAAATAAGAAACTATTGGGAAGGTGTAGCAGACACTCTAGAAAAATCTAAAGATTTTGCAGGGTTGAACATCCCACAGAGAGAAAAGGGTAAATTTTATTCTTATCTTTCTGCTCCTGTTAATAAGGAGGGCTACACCCAACGTGATTTAGATCATAGTAATGCGCAGATGGAGCAAAAATTAGCTATAGATTATTTAATGTATAAAGGATTTAATCTAGAGCAAATTATAAATACCAAAGCAAAGACTAAAGCGACTAAATCCCTGAGAGATAAGATTTCTAGAAATGAAGAGAAAGTTAAGAGTTCTCGTGCTAAATCTAGAAAGAGAACAGAGAATGTAGATTTTGGAGATCTCGATCTTAGTAATATTTAGACAATTTAATAAATTGTATTAACCTTAAAATAATAAAAAAATGAGCGGAACAAACATTAGCGTGCAGAAAACATATTATAATGATGCACAAATGACAGACATGAACAGTTTGTCAAACGCGCTATTGGCTCGTCCAACAGAATTATCACCGATAATCACTCACTTGGCAGGAAAAGACGATAAGCGTTTTCCATTATCTTTCTTAACAGAAGGTGTAGGGAACACTAAGTCTATTGACAGACTAGAGTATGAGTATCGTGTGAAAACTCATACGTTGAAGACGCGTCCAATTGCAATAGCAGGAGCAGCATCAGGAGCAGGTGCTGGAGGAGCAACATTTACGTTGACCTTTCCAGATAAACACTTCGTATTTCCTTATGTATTAATTAATTCAGCGGGAGAACAAGTTAGAATCATGAATGAGCCAGTATTAGTTGGTGGAAATTATGAATATACATGTAGACTTGTTAATCCTGATTTAACAGCAACTTTAACCAACGGTGTAGATGTAGGAGATCTTTGGGCTTCCTTATATGCACCAGTAGGAGTAGACTTCTCTAGAGGTAATGCTTCAAATTGGGAAACTCCAGGAAAAGTAAGAAACAAGATTGGAACAATCAGAAAATCTTACCATATGTCTGGAAATGCTAAAGATTTTGTAGCAGAATTTACTTTACCTACTAAAGGTGGTAAAACTACAAAACTTTGGATGGACTATGAGGAATACACACACATGCTTAACTTTAAAGAAGAGTGTGAAATGTATTACTGGTACGGACAAAAAACTTATGATTCAGCAGGTCAAACTTTAATGAATGATGAGAACGGACAGCCAGTAGTTGTTGGTCCTGGTCTTTTCGAGCAAATTATCAATAAAGATACTTATTCTACTTTAACAGAGAATAAAATCAAAAATATTATTGGTGACTTATTCTATGGTATGACTGATGCTTCACAAAAACAAGTAACTCTTTATACTGGTACTGGTGGTGCTAGAGAATTTGATGAGGCTCTTAAATCTCATTTCGCTAGTGGTGGTGCAGGTAACTGGAAAATTGGAGGAGAGAATCGTTTCATCACTGGATCTGGTAGATCATTAGGTATGAGTGGTTACTTTACATCTTACGAGCATGTAGATGGACATACAGTGAATGTGGTAAAATTACCATTATTTGATCATGGTCCAGTTGCACAAGCTCGTGCAAAACACCCTGTTACAGGTTATTCACTAGAGTCTTATAGAATGGTATTTGTTGATCAGTCAAATTATGACGGTCAAAATAACTTACAAATGATCAATAAAAAAGGTCGTGAGTCTATGAGATGGTGTGTAGCTGGTTCAGTAGTTCCTAGAGGATTTGATTCAAGTTCTTCTAGAGCATCTGATGTAGATGGGGCGTCTGTACATATGTTAAAAACAGCAGGTATTATCTTAAAAAGATTTGATACTTCGCTTGATATAACTTGTACAGCTTCGTAGTAGGCATTAATTTGCGTTTTATATATATTGGTTTTTGATTGAGGATGTGGGGGGAAAACCCCCACGTCTTTAATTATTAAAAATAATCGGGGAGTTATTCTTTACACCCACTTAACTAAAACTTTAAAAGAACTATTATTATGAGTAAAAAAGTGTTTTTAAGGCGAAAAGAGATTTTAAATCATCTGCCTAAAGAAGTAAGAGCAGAAGCAGTTACTAAATTAAGTAGTGTTTTTGTTAATAGACAACCATTAAAAGCTTTTGATCGTGCAGACGAAAAAAAGTATTTAGATGGAATTTTGGATGTAAGTCCAGAACATCAAGATTGGCCAAAACATACAAAAGAATTTTGGACTAATCTAACAATACCAGTAGGATTTACTGGAGTTGAATTAGAAATTGGGAAAACTGAAGATGGAGATCCAATAAGTATTATGGATTTTATCAAATATCATTTTGCAGTTAGACACCCGCATGTTGGATTGAATAAGGAAGAAATGGATAAAGTATCTACTAAAAGATTTTATATTCATGATGTAACTAGAGATGTAAAAATTAAGAATAGTCAAATTCATGTAAGAAAAGATGCAGATAAAGAATTTATTAAAATCTCATCAAGTTTAAAAGACATGAAACGAGTTCTACGTGTTTTATCAGATGTAAATCCAGATAGAATGTCAGAAGAACAAGTTGAAAATTCTTTATATGAATTAAAGAATAGCAAACCTTTAACGTTTACTAAGGTTGCTAGAGATAAAAACTTAACAGTAAAAGCTGAGATTTCAGAATTAGTAACAGCTGGAGTGTTAAGAAAAATTGGAAACCAAGTGATTTTTATAGATGAAGTTATTGGGGAGACTACAGAAGACGCAGTAGTTTATCTAAAAGATAAAAAGAACTCAGGTCAATTAACAGTAATGAGAGCAAAATTAAAGGAATTAGCTCTATAAGTAAATTAATAATTTTATAAAATAATAAAAGAATGGGATACAAAACTAACGAAGAAGTCTTATTAGATGCTATTAGAGAAAATACTGCTGCAACAAATATTGATATTACAGCAAGTGTTGATGGTTTAGAAGCACTACAAACATCAACTAATGCTAAACTTGATATAATAGAAGCAACTTTAACTGCTATTGAAACAGATATAGCAGCTGTAGAATCATTACTTACTACCCAATCCGGTTCCATAGATAAGATGCATACTAATGCCGTGTTAGAAATGGGTAATAGTGGGTCTGTAACTATTTCGGGGGCTGCTGCTCAATCTGGGTCTGCAGGAACTTACTGGGCAGTTTATTTTATAAGTGCTACTACTCCAACACAACTTGATATAGATGCTTCTACTACTGTAACTGGTGTAACATATCCAGCAGGCACATGGCTTTATGGAGATATAAGAGCTATTACAGGAGATGCTTCAGGACTCTATACTTTGTATAAAGGTAATCCAGCATAATAATGAATGTAACTGAAATGCATTTAGCAATTGGGCAAGGAGTGGATAAAATAAATTCACTCCAAGCCGATTTGCTTTTACCTGAAGAAATAGACTTAGAATTAAATAAAGCACAAGCTAAATTTATTAATCTTAAATACGGACTTAATAATAAGTATCAATTAGGATTTGAAGGAAATCAGAAACGTATAGACGATTTAAGAATACTTGTATCAGAATATGAGGATATAACAACTTATAAAGAACAATTATTTAATAATATACATGTAGATAGTTTCAGACTTCCTGACGATTATATGTATTTAATTAATAGTGTGTCACGTGTTTATATAGATAAGTGTGAACCTATGTCTTGGACAAATAGTTATCCTTCTGATTACTTTTATTTCCGAGTAAGTATGAATGGATTTGTAACTAATGAAAACACATCACTTATTCAAAATTTAAAAATGATAGTTGATCCTACGGATCCTTCATCTACAAGTTATACTTTATGGACAAATTCAAATTCACATACATATCCTACAGGAGTAGTGGCGGCACAAGGAGAGATACTAGCATCAGGAACTACAGGAGCAATTTTTAATTGGGAGGCAATAGGACATCTAAGTTATCCAGATGAAATTATTATTATAATTGATTCTGCACAATATCCTTTAATCACTAATGCTTTATCAACTGCAATGATAGTTGGAGAAGATGCAAATGGTGTACACATATCTACATCTCCTCTAAGAAAAACAAATGTAGCATATTCAGAAAAGAGAGTTCCAGCTACATCCATAAGTTTAAAATTAGAATCACATGCTTCAAAGTTTGTACAACAAGATGATATTTTTAGCATGTTAAAAGATCCTTTTAATACAACAAAATATACCGCACCTATTTATACAATGCGTCAAAATTTAATGGACATATACACTAATGATATATTTATAATAGATAGTGTAAAATTAACATATTTAAGAAACCCTCTCCAAATTTCACTATCTTTGGGGATTAGTTGTGAACTGCCCGACCATTCTCATAGAGAGATTGTGGACATGGCCGTGAGTAGCATTTTAGAGTCTATTGCAGACCCGAGATATGCATCTCATGAAACTGAGGCAAATAAAAACGAGTAAGTAATAAATTAAAAATTTAAAAAAATGAGACAATTAATAATTGGAGCAGATGTAGCTGCAGCAACAGCTACCGGCATAATTATCTATAAAAAAACAGCAGCAACCGGTGCACCAGCATTGTTGTTAAAAACGGACACTTTAATAACAGCACCAGAGCTTAAAATTTGTAGAAATGGTTCTATATGTTCACCTTGGATTCCAGGAGCAGATATAGTAAAGTATACAGGGGCAGCAGGAATAGCACAAACTGCTAATTCGGTATCAATTGCATTTAGTACGGGTACAACAGCAGGTAAAACAGTAACTGTTAAAGTAATTGATCAAGCTACAGGATCTGAGCCTTATGTAAGAGAGAGTTTTGAATTCACAAGTAGTACTGTAGCTAATACTAATGGAGCTAACGCAAGAACTGCAGCAGCAGCACATATAGCAGCAACAGGATACAAAGGTATGATAGCGTCAGTTAGTGGTTCAAATGCTAATTGTGTTTTAACAACGCACACTTATGCAGGACCTTCAGCAACAGGATATAATAAACAATCTAATATCGTTATAGCTTTTGACAATGATAGTGATGCAACTTTAACTGCAACTCCTACATATACTGCAGCAACGTCTAATTTAGGAGATAGTTTTCTATTTGCAGACTTTGAAAAAAGTTTATTAGGAAGTGGTAAAGGAGATTATTATAGAGTACAACAGCCAGATGCAACTACAACATATGCAGTAGCTGGAACAAGAATGGATATATATAATATAACTTGGAAATCTCGTCATAAGGATGGACAAATTAATAAAGTAGATAATATGCATGAATTATATGTAGCAGTTCCAAATGGTGCATCAACTTGGCCTAGTGCAGGTGGTACAGGATTTGAAGATGTAATGGGAGGATACTTAGCGTCCACTTTAGGAGCAGGACCACTAGTTACACTTTCTTAATAATTAATTAACATAAAAGGTTATAGAGAGCATTCGTGTTTTCTATAACCTTTTTTTAAACCTTTATATAATGGCTTTACAAACAAATCTTATTTCTAATTGTAGCAGTGTTACAGTAAAAGTTACTGACACAATGCTTGGAGCCTCTACTGGAGATACTATACGATTAATAGACTATAGTGGTACATATTCTACAGTAACACAAACAGTAACTGGGGTTCCAGTAGGAGGTTATATGAATGTAGTTATGACAATTCCAGGGAACGGGGTATATACTATTGAATTTCTACAAAACGCAGGCTCGGGAGCAACAGCAGTAGACGCTGTTGGAGTAGTAGCGGGTTGTGATATAGATTGTTGTTTAGCATCAATGGCAGAAGAATTAATGGGATGTTCGTGTGATTGTCCAAAATGTTCAGCAACTATGGCTAGAGCTACTAAAATTTTATTACTTTTGAACTCTGCAAGTACAGACGCTGGATTGTATGATCTAGCTAATGTTGGATACATTAAAGGAGCATATGATAAATACCTTAAAGCAAAAGAAATGTGTGATAGTACCTGTGGATGTGATTGTTAAAAGCTTATAATTTATGGCATGTCCTCTATGTACTTCTATAACATTTTCAGAGTCTACTACACATGGTACATGTGATATTGGTCCTTGGGTTACTGAAGGATCATGTTGTTATAATAATCCAGATCCTGCAATTTCACCAGCTGTCACTCATGGAAACTGGAATCCAGTAACAGGAACTTGTACAGACTCCATTGGTATATTTACACCTGTTGCAAATACAGATTGTATAACTAATTATTCAGTTATATTAGACTGTCCTGTTGATGCCGTTACCCAAACAGGCCATGATAGATTCTTTGGGTATTTACAATATTCTGTAGATGGATCTCCAAATTCTTATGTTGATACCAATGTAACTTATAATCCACAAACTCGCCAGTTTTATGAATCTTCTTATCACATGTACGACTGGTACAAGTATGCTGATGTTGAACCTCATGACGGATTCATGTCTACTAATCCTGAAAGAGATTGGAATTTAACTCACAGATGTGATCCGACTCGTTATGAGTTCCAGATAGGAGATCTGACCACCGAGGGGATACAGGGCTTTTCCCCTAATTCCGGAAGTCCTTTCCAAAAAAATGGAACTGGATATTATAGAATAAGGGCAGAAATATGGGATATATATTCTAGTGATATTTGCGAACAATTTTCTAATGCTTTACTTATAACTATTGGGACCTCTGCAGGAGAAAAAGTTGATCTAGAAGCTGCTGGTGCTTGTGGATGTCAATCTTCTGATCCTGTTCACGGAGCAAGTGCAGAATTAGCACTAAATTGGGTTGACTCTGCTCCAAGATGTTCTGCTAAATGTTTTTTTGAAACTCAGCCAGTTTTAGCTATTACAAATGCTGGAGATGTAATTTACACTTTACCAAAAATGTTTGATAGGAGTGTTAAGTTATACAATATTGGTACTGCGGGTGTAAAGAATCCGTCAAAATCTTTCGTTGCGACTAGGGAACGTATGTACTTTGATGGAGATGCTGGTAAAATAGCAGAAGTTTCATATACTTGGCCTGGCCGCATTTTAGACTGGGATACTGGAGCGGGCCTTTTCTACTATAATAGTCCCTACTCTGAAACATTTAAAGTTGGTGTAAAAGAATACGATTGGGCCAATCAGTGGGCTACATATCGACAATTTATTACTGGTAAGTTTTATGAACATCCTGGAAATAATGATCTTTCTCCTACTTATAGACAAAGACATATCAATTTAAATCCATCTGGTGTATCTTCTGCGAATTGGACATTAGGGAGTTCAGCAACTAATTCTAGTAGTATACATCGTTTAAACCCGGGCGAACTTAGTAGGTTTACTGACATAGCTGCGGCGAACCAGGTTATTTCCGGAATTGCGACTCCTGAGAGTCCGATGTATTACGGACTATTTGATATTGAGGATAAATACGCTGCGCATGATATAGCAAACGACTTTTGGGTTAATAGGGGGGAGCAGTTAGATTTTGGATTTATAATTGCATCAGATTATGATGCAGGAGATTCTGCTGGAGATCTAAACGGAACAGTTCTAGTTAATTTAGAACCATATAATATGAGTCAATGGGACGGTACTATAGGGAGTGGTAGTTGGCCTGTATTACAAGGAGATGTAGATATAACACTTCCTGATTTTAAACCAATGTTCCTGTACCCTGAATGGCTTACATATAATCAGAGTAACTTTTCTAATCCTGGGTTACTTTCTCAAATTAATACAACAGTAGGAATAGCCTCTACTGGATTTACATATAGACTGGAGGCTGCACAAGGTTTAGACTCATTACGTATAAGTGATCATCTTAATATATATACTTTTAATAAAGCATCTACTGCTTTTGTAACTGGAACTTCTAATCATCCATGTTCAGGAGAAGGGGCAGATTGTCCTCCATTTTATCACTCCACAGATGACTATGCGCCACATGCTACTGAAGGAAGACTACAACTTTTAAATAGAATAGAATATGTATCTAATTTTGATCCTACGATTCTCGATACGGGAGCTGTACCATCATATAATATTGGTACGTATGATCAATTTCCTAGTAGTTCAGTACATCAAAAATTAAGAAATGCAGACGGTACATGTGTAGATAATGACTGCGTTAGTGGAGAAGGATGGTATCATATTGCCGTTAGAGATTGGAATACAGAAATCTATAATGGGTGGAACTCATCTAATGCTTTTACTCCTGCATTAGACAGTAGTTCTAAACAACATTGGGCTTCGGATGATGGTGGAGGACTAACAATAACTCGTCGATTATATTGGGGTAATAGTAGCATTATAACGTTCAGAAATATACCCTCTTCACTATTCATGGCACAATCTCATAATATATATTTTGCAAATGATGTAAATCATGGCGGAGTGGATGGACAGACTTGGATGTATGAATATAGTCCATTTTCTTGTGGCCTACAATTAGGAGGTGTACCTCATGAAGTTGATGAGGCAGGTTTATCTAAGTTCCAAATAAGTGATGTACATAATGAGGATAAATCAGGTCTTAGTACTTGTACTATGCCACTTGCTTTAAATTATATCCCTACTGCATTACCCATTACACCATCAACTTATCTCGTTCGGAAAGCAGAGGATTCAACATGTTTATTCTGTGATAAGATGACTGGAAACATTGAAAGTTACTTAGAAGATGCTACTCTACAGGGTGATGCAGGACAGGCTTTTGAGTATGTATCTTCTTCTGTTACACCTGCTACATATGCAAATTGGGGGGATGGAGTTATAACAATGACTGTAGTTAAAAGTTTACTCTTTGAATTAGCTTTTGATTTTTCTAGTGTAACTTATAAATATAAAGCCGTATTATACAGAGTTCCAATATATGGAGGCGTAACATATGATCCTCTTAAAGCTACACCTGATAATACTATGGGAGCAGTAAATGGATGGCAAGATCCTGATTCATATATCGTAGCAGGAGGAATCCAAGATGAATTAGAGACTCCAACAGTTACATTTAGTAGTACTACATATCCAGTACCTTTATTAGTACCTAAAGGGGACTATAGTATTAAATGGTCTATTAATGTAATAGCTCCGGGAGGAACACACGAAGTTGAGCAATGTTGGTTCGAATATCCTATAAGCGTAAGTGCTACAAATCCAATTCCTGCAAGGCCGATAGCTATGGTTATGAATATGCAATCAATTATGGGTAGATTCCAGGTTCAAGTTGTAGATACTAGACGAGCTGCCGTTCCGCATCGTGGATTTGGCGCGACTGGTGGCGTAGGTGGCCATAACCCTAATAATACTACTCCTCCTTTTGTACCTCATACATATACATTTGATAACTGTAATCATGGACGATGTCTTGACAATGGTCAAGTAACAAATGTTGCAGGAACCGATATTACAACAGTTGATGCTCCTGCTTATAGTACAGAAGATGGATGTATAAATACTTATGGTGCTAATAGTACGGGAATTCATACTTGGGAAGGTTTTGATCCAATTGCTACTATAGAGGATGTTACAGCAATTCCTTATGGGAATAACGTAGCTAATACAACTTTTGCTAGACAGGCTCCTGTATTACCTAATACTCCTGTACCTCAAAACGATCCTATTGGGAGACCAGATTGGAATATATGGAGAAGTACATTTATAAGTCCAAATATTACAGATCCAAATGGGGATGGGTGGAATTATTATAATTCAAATCCAGACTCACCTAATTATTTATGGCCTAGCGAAGTAATGAATATTAAAGTAACTTGGGAGTCAGGATTTACAAAAACTTTTGATATAAATACCCCAATAGTAAGTGGGTATCCATTCATGAATGGTTCCGCCTGGGGATGGTGGGGACTCGCAATGAATACACCTTGTATGAAGGAGATGTGGCCACCTACTAATAGTTTATATCATGCTGGAGGACATCACCAAACTCCCTTCAATCCTATAGCCATAACTCTTGACGCTGACAACCAATATTATGGAGGAGCAAATCCTTATTCGGAAAGGAATTTGCATTTAGTGACCTGGTGTAACCCTAGCAATGTAAATTGCCCACCTAAGCCATCACATTCTGTACTTGATAATTTTCATCAGTCACAACACTATTGGAAGGTAGAAGCTATGCCTACCCAATCTCCTACTTATCCTTATCCAGTATATGAAGGAGTAACTGCACCTTTTCCCATAGCTATTAATCTTTATGAAGGGACTAGGCATGATCATTCGACAACGAGCATGGTAAATTTCTCACGTGCATTATCTATTATAGAGTATGCTCCTGATGGTATCTTGACTTGTGGAATGGTTCTGGGAGGATTTACTGGAGAATTAATATATAGAAGTGCTATTACAAATATAACTGAGACTTGGGCTAATGCAAATTCTTCAAAAGTGATAAATGTAATTACTGGTACAAGGTCTACTTTAGGGACTTCTAATCACTACGATGATTTAATTACATCAATACGGAAAACAACAGGTGCACCAGGGACTAATATACATACAACACCAGCACTTCCAGTTGGAATAGGGGAAGCAGGAGAATTAACAGAGGCTGCAGAGTCAGGACTAGTCTTTGAAGATGCTATTTATTATCACAAAGATTGTCCTGTATGTTTACCTCCTGAAGTTCCAAAAGCATGTAGATGGAAAACTACTATTCCTCTGTACGGTCCTGATAGGTGGCAGATGCACGCAATTAATAGACAAGAGGTACCAATTCCAGGTGCACTTACTTATAATCACCTTGGTGAATGGATGAATCTAGGTGCATACTGGCAATTAGCTGGTGTAACTCCACATCGTATGTTTGATGATGGATCTTGTGTTGTATGTAATAGATCAACAGGTAAATTAGAAATTGATATGTGGGATAAAGGAGATGAGGATCCTGAACATTTTGGAGTATCAGCTGCCGATTCAGGTAATTACACTACCAATCCTTATAAGATAGCATATAAGTTTTACAAGACGAATCCACGTCCTGTCTCTAGTGCGGGGCCTATTGATCCAGACGTAGATCATTCTGAGATAGTTGAGGGAACAGGTGATATACTAGAGGCAAATGGAGCAAGGACTATAGGAAACTATACTCATGCTCCTAATGTATTAGACCCTTCAACTCTTGGAGGACTTACTTGGTACAAAATGGAAGCTCTTATGATTAATCATCCTTCGAAGTTATCGCCAGACCATTTCCAAGGATATGCTATTAGTAGTCTATGGCCTGGTGTAATAAATATTAGATTTCAATGGTATGAGGAGGTCCTATCAGCTTTCTTAGCTGGGGATACTTCTAGTATAAGTAGTTCTCGTATAGATGATCTACAAATACATCTACAACTTTATAAGTATAATGGTAATGGAAATTGGGCTTGTGACCCCACTACGACGAATGGTTATCCACATTGGCAAGCCCCATGCGGGTACTGGGGCACGAATGGCTGGACCTACGCTGGAGGTTGGGATGAGGTTCAATTGCCTGGATCAACTGGTTTAGAGAAAGGTGTAATAATAATGGGAGGTTTTGAAGGCGGTGAATGGAAAACCCAAACCAATTCTTTTCAAAGCGGTGTTCAACCGGGAATTAATCTGTTTAATAGTTATATGTCAATTTATACAGACGCTAATGGAAATGATCTTACATACGGACATTATAAACTGAGAGTTAGAGCTGTAGATTTAGCTGTAAATAAGCTAGGTTTAGATACTTCTCAAATTATGGGACGGAGCGCTTCTAATGCTGGTAATGAGACAATCAAAAATAATATATCTATATGTTTTCAAGACCTACACTTTAATTATAGGGTTCAAACATGTGATACACATCAAACAAGGGACTCAGTTGTTGTATCAGATGCAAATAACAGATTTGTTAATCCAGCGATTAAATGTGACTGTTGTGCTCCAGTAATACCTATTCTTACTGTAACAGGATCAGGATGCTCGGTAACTCATACCATTAGTGCCTCTTATGATTGTGCTGCTACGGATGAAGTGACTGATATAGAGTGTGAGCTTTATTTTACTCCTGCTGACGGGCCTGGTCAAGGAATTCAAGTATTAGTAGGACAGTTTCCTCTTATAACTGGAGCTTATGTTACTACTGGGTCTGTAGCGTTCGGAAGTACTATTTCTGGGAATGCTGCATTATATGGGGGAACGTATGCTATTAAGTCTACTTATACGAATGATCAAACAGCTTCTGGATCAGGTTTAGATCCTTGTCCTGATCTTACTGGTGTAGGACTTGTTGTACCACCTGTACCAACATGTGATTGTCAAAACGTATATGCATCTAATTATCTACAAGTATATCCAAATGGAAATGCAGATTGTGTAGGTGTTATAGGGGGAGTAGATTATACTTGTTGTAATTTACCTACATCTTGCAGTGCTCCTACTGCTGTGTTAACTAGTACAACGTGTAATGTGAGGTTAACAGTAGCTGCTTCATGTACTTTAACTACTCCTCCAGATCATCCTACTACTGCTATTGCACTTTATATATATGATTTAAGTACAAGTAGTGGCGCTTATAATGCTAGCACATCTACACTTGCATATACTCATCTTATACCAGGCGCTAGTGTTGTAGGGAGTCAAGGTTTTGAACTTGAAGAATCTTGTACATTGTCAGAACTTACTGCTCTTGGAGGTACGTCTAGTTATATAATAAGACAAGTACAGAATTGGGCAACAGGATACTCTATTGAAACATTTAGTACAATATTTACTATAGGGACTGGAACGAATCCTTCAGGAACAACGCATTATCCTGTGATCTGTGGATGTACAGTAGCAGTATCTGGAGGTATAACAGCAACTAATTATAATGGCTCAGCTACTTGTAATGACGGTTCCTGTATATATCCGGGATGTACTGATTCTACAGCTACAAATTATAATTCAGCAGCTACTTTAGATGATGGTAGTTGTTTATTTGTACCTGTCTGTAGTCCAGTAAACTCTGGACAAGTAGTACTTGGACTTACACCTTATTGGTTGAAAGCTGGATGTGGGACTATTGTGTCTGGTCAGGCAGCTTCTTGTCTAATGCAATTGAATATTCCTTGGGCAGATTGTAATCTTGATAAAAATGGAAATATTATTGAAGATGCTACTTCGATTCTAATTTTTGTAAGTTTTAGTACAGATAATGGGACTACTTGGATAGAAGATACGGTAGGTTTTCCTTTTAGTCCTTATGGTAGTGCAGCAGCAACTCCAACTACGCCAGCAAATATGGCTAGTTTGATCTATGACACTGGAGATATAAATAATAATATTGCATCAGAAGAAGTATTAGACCTATTCATTAAAATGCACGCAGATGGTGTCACTAGTTCAGATGAAGTATTTGATTGCTTAATGAGATATAGAATTAAATCTCAATACACATCTTCACCTACTGCATTCTCAGATTATTCTGAAACATGGATTATAGCGCATCCAAGGACGGCAGCTGCTTCAGTAACTACACATGGGTGGTTAATGAATTCTCTTGACGTACCTAATACTAGTCCAGGGATGGATACAAATTGCCACTTCCCTCAACCTCATAGTTTATTACCATCTATAGCTAGTCCACATACATATCCTGGTACAATTACTCCTACAATTATTCTTGCATCTCAATGTGGATGTACAGATAACGGATTTCAGACAGCTGCTACTATGTATACTACTGTTGGGGTAGCTCCATATACTTCACCTATACCTGGAGTTGCTGCAGATAATTACGGAAATAATATATACGGTAGTTTGGACCCATTAAATGCGAGAGATGATGGGAGTTGTGAATATTGGGGGTGTACTGATGCAAATGCTTCAAATTATGATGCAGCATTCACAAATGATTGCTCTGGAAACGTTATACCTTCAGATTATAGCTGCTGTCTCTTTGAGGGGTGTACAGATCCATGTGCAACGAATTATGACAGTAATGCTAATGTTGATGATGGTTCATGTATTCTCCCTAATCCAACAATGGTAGCAACTACATCACTAACAGGATGTAATCAAACATTTAGTTTTGTAATTGAAGATGTAGGTAATACTGGACAATCATGGGGCTTTACCGCTATTACTTATGAAGTAACTTTTTGGAATACGGTAACATCAGCTTGGGACTCAGTTGTTGGTTCTACTACTATCTCTGCTGCAACTTCTAATATAAAGACCCTAGATTTTATAGATGCCTGTGCAACTAGCTTCTTTACTACTAAGGGTATAGGTACATATAGACTCGAAGTATGGGTACCATATCCTAATGGACTTTCTGCTTGTATTATAAATCTTCCTACTATTAATTTTTCTATATCATCTTTAGTATCATGTGATTGTCTAAATTGTACAAGTTGTAGTAACTATAATGCATCCGCTACATGTGACGATGGATCTTGTACTGGGTGTACAGATGCAACAGCTGGAAATTATGATGCAGGATCAGTTATTGATGATGGTTCTTGTTTATATTATGGATGTACTGATGCAACAGCTGCTAATTTTGATTTCCTAGCAGATGCAACTCATATTGATGATGGTAGTTGTTTATGGTGGCATGTATGGGAAGAATGTACAAGTGGAGATAGAACATCTTTTGGAGGGGGAAGTTTTGTAGGACCTGTAAGTTTAGCTGCTAATCAATTAGGTCTTACATATATTAACCCAACGGAAACAATTGGACAAGCATTCCTTTGGTCATGGTACGATGGAACAGCGTGGAATAATAATACAGCCTGCTGGAAGTATATAGGACCACAAGCAACGGCTGAGTATTATACTCATCCTTTAAATACTACGGGTCAACCATCACAATGGGTATTTACAAATATTCCTGTATCTTATTCTACTTGTACATTATGTATACCAATTCCTGGATGTACGGATGATCTTGCTTTAAACTTTAATTCAGCAGCTACTTTAGATGACGGTTCATGTACATATCCTTGTTGTAGTACTCCAACTCTTTTACAGGCTTCAGGCCATGTAGATAGTTGTGATGTAGAATATAGAATGTTTATTGATTGTAATGCGATTGCAACTGATCATTGTAATAAGATAGTAACAGAATTACAATATTGGGACGGTTCAGTGTGGCAAGTAGCTCACACATCTACATACCAACCAAATCCATCAGCTAATTCTATAGATTCTCATAGTTATAATTATCATTATAATTGTTCTACAGATAATTTTGGAGGATATGGAACAGGATTATATAGAACATATTCAAGAATAACATATCTATCTGGTTATGTTTGCCATCAATACTCAGCATCAACAAATATTATAATAGATTCAGGAGGGTGTACAGATCCAACCGCAAATAATTATGATGCAAGTGCTCTTTGTCAATGTGTAGCTTGTACATATACATATTGTTGTGATACTCCAGTAATAACTTTAGATTTATCAAATGGAATTTGTAATCAATCTTTAGTAGCTGCTATATCATGTACTCCTGCCGCTGATGATGGTTATACAGCTTTATGGCAAAGTTTTGCAACTGGTTCATGGGTTACTTTAGATACTCAAACTAGTGCAGGACCTACAAGTGCAACAACACTAACTTTAGCTAATAGTTTCTTACATACCACAAGTGGAACATCAGAGAATTATAGATTGGTACTTACAAGTGATTATACAGCTCCTACTGCTGACTGTACAGTATACTCTAATATATTAACAGTAGTAGCACCTGTATTAGGATGTATGGACGGGGGTGTAACTGAATATACTGTAGGGCCTGGAGGTACAGGATTTGGTACCGCAGGAGATGGTATTACTGCTTCAAATTATGACCTAACAGCGCAATGTGATAACGGGACTTGTTGTATAGACGGATGTAGTGATGCTTTAGCTAATAACTATTTAGCATCTACTACATGTAATACAGTAACCTGTACTTACGATTGTTGTGATATTGGAACTTTAGCATTAGATTATACACTATCTTGTTATCCTACTCTAACATATACTTCTGATATTAGTGTATGTCCTACTCCTCCTACTCAATTGAGTATAACTTGGTATTACACTGATGGTACAACTGCTACAGGAGTAAGTACGGTGATTGATAACAGTCCTGTAGACGGAACTGTATATACAATACCTAATGCCGTTTTAATTGGTCAAGGAGATGGACATTGGTACGTTACTATTCTGCATGAATTTGGAGGAACTACTGTACCTTCTTGTAGTGTTACTTCTCCACAACTATCTGTTATACTTCCTGTCTTTGGGTGTACGAATTCATTATCATCTAACTTTGATCCTTTAGCTACATGTGATGATGGAGGATGTATTCCTCCTATTAGTGCGTGTACAGATCCATTAGCTGTAAATTATAATAGTGTTGCAACTATTGATGATGGTTCTTGTATTTATTGTAATGTAGGATGTACAGATGCTGTAGGAGGACCTTATTCTAATTATCCTGAAACGCCCCCAGCTACTTGCGATTGTGATGGTAAATGGCTAGAGAAAGGAACATGTAGTGCTATTAATTGGTTTGATGAGGTTTCCTGTACTGCTCATGGAACATGTTCTATTGGACTTTGGTATACAGAGTCAGACTGTTGTATTAATAATGGTGGAACTTGGAATGGGTCTTCATGTAGTGGAGGGTCAGCTACATTTACAGCGGGAGTGTGGACCGGTAACTATACAAATAATCTAACATCGGGAACTTGGAATACTTGTTGTTTAGATTGTGTTTACGGATGTATGGATACTTCAGTGTTTTGGAATAACTATAATTCAAATGCAACTTGTCCTTGTACAGATCTAGTAGGAACAGAGCCTTGTAACTCTAGTACTTTAGCTCTTACTGGAACTGATTGTTGCTGTACAAATTGTATTAATGGGTGTACTGATGGTGGAAATAAAACTCAAGCGTGGTGGATTGGGGGTAATTTAGTAAATTATGATTATGCTACTGTAACAGGATTGTCTTTATATGGGGTTGGAATTAATTCTGGTGGTGCAAATAATTATGATTCAACAGCAACATGTGAGGATGGTTCTTGTACATATAATGGATGTATGGATGATGGGTCACTCTCTACTGCTACGTATCCTACATTACAATTATCAGCAAGTAATTTTGGTGATGCTTTTACAGGAGATTGTGCTGGAGTAGTAGGAGGAACAGATCATAGTTGTTGTATTTACCCTGTTATAGGGTGTACGGATCCACTTTCGTTAAATCCTACAGCATTAGCTACGATAGATGATGCATCATGTATGTATTGTGATGTAGCTACAGGTAATTATGAAAACTCTGCCGGAGTTGATCAAGCACCATGGGCTACTGGTGGATCTAATCAAATAGCGGCTTCAAGTGTTACAGCTACAGATGGACAAGTTTCTGTTTCATTTGCTCTTAGTGCGACAGGATTATTAATGCAACAAACTTCTGAATTTCAAAATGGAAATAATGACTTTGTTATTACCTTATATTCAGTATCTACCGCATGTGCAGCATCTTCCACAGGAACTTTAGTATCTACAGGAATATCATTCCCGGCTGCAACTTCTACAACAATCGTTCATAACTTTACAGGATTAAGTTATGGATATTATACAGCAAGATTAACTATAGATAATAATACCTCTTTCATTGAATCTACTCAATGTTGGGTTGATACCTGTGCTACTATAAAAGCGAAAGTATGTGCAGATTCAACAGCAGCCAATTACACCACGATACATCCGTCTTTACAACAGCCAGATAGTAGTTTATGTGTGTATCCGGGTTACTGTGCTTGTACCGAGACAGTAACCGTAACTACTGGAGCAGCTTGTAGTAATAGTGCAACATTATATGGAACCGTAGAATGTAATACTGATACGGATATTACATGGAGCTGGTTAGATAGTACTGGATCAGTTATTATCTCTGGTACTTCTCTTGGAGTTAATACAGCACAGATAGTGAGTACACTACCTATTACAGCAAATGAAACATATTCATTTGAGTATACTGAGACGAGTACTCCTTATTTAACTTGTCCTACAACTACTACATCATTAGCAGTTAGTACGATAATTGACTGTGCATGTACAGACGATTCTGCTGTAAATTATAATGCTAATGCATTATATAATTGTCTTGGAAATCCAGTGCCAGATCAAAGTCCAGGATGGAATTCATCTCCATGCTGTTTACCTTGTATATATGGTTGTACAGATCCAGCTGCTAACAATTATAATAAATTAGCTACATGTGATGATAGTACTTGTATACTTCCTGGAGAAGGGTGTAAAGATCCTAATGCTACTAACTATAATTCTGCAGCTACA
>Ga0098059_1000395_pt1 | contig 28315 bp, 25 predicted proteins | sample 20_taG_FD_92580 | JGI IMG/M metagenome (GOLD analysis project Ga0098059, IMG submission 92580) | Marine viral communities from the Subarctic Pacific Ocean - 20_ETSP_OMZ_AT15318 metaG | ecosystem: Environmental > Aquatic > Marine > Oceanic | place: Subarctic Pacific Ocean | collected 2015-01-19
CAACCAAAAAGTCATAGTTTTGCGGCTTTTCGTAGTTTTCGAACACATATTGCGTGATTTTATTGCGGATTTCGCAATATTCAAGCAAAAATGGCTTTGGAACGAGGTCAAAAAAACAATTCTCGTCCATGTTGACCTTAGCCAGCACAAACGAGCGATAATAAGCCTTCAGTTTAGCCTCAATAGCTGCCCAGTCGTCTACTAAGGGACTTGGGCAAACGTCATTAAGGCTCCGATTTCCACAGAGAATACTAGCGTACTCAACGCTGCTCTCTTGAAGATACTCTGCATATCGCCACGTCCTTTCAAGACCTGTGGGTAGGTCTTGGAAATATAGTTTCCCATCTTTATACACTCCAATACATTCGCCCTTATCATCGAGCGTTTGAAAATACAATTTAGCCCCCGCTAATTAATACACTTTTGTTTTGCCGGCCCTTACTGTCTGTTTCACTTCTTTAGAGAGTGATGCCGGTGATTTTTCCCTTTCTATCAAATTAATTTTTGATGTCTCGTAAAATAATGAACCTTCATGATGCATGAAAGCACTAAACTTTCTATCAATATAACCCAAACTCTTTCTCAAGTCAAGCTCTTTTCTCAATTCTCTTGCATTTTTTGTAATCCTATTCAAGGAGGCTTGAGAATAATTTAGCTTGCTCTCTTGGTTTCTGATATTTATATAGTGTTCTAACCAGAAAGAATCGTTAAGTCTACTCGTAATAGATCGAATATTTTCTATTTGCGGTTGTACAATTTTTGTAGTTTTGCAATTAAGACTATGCTCTTTATCATAAAAGACCGGGTTGGCCCGGGCAAAGGCGTTATATGCTGAAACTATTGACCTTTTGAAATCCGACATTTCTTCGCCGTAAACAGTCTTATAGTAGTAACTTAACACGCTGTCAACGGTTGTCAAGCTGGAATTTCGATTGGCTGTGTAGTCCATCATCCGACTATTAGTGCCAATATCCGCTATAAGGCGCCATGGCGCGTTTTTGTCTATAATAAATCCATTTTCGGCGGCCGTGATTTGATAAAATTTAAAATTCTTACTCTGCAAAAACAATTCATATTTTTCTTTGTCGGTGTCGTGATCATACTGAGCCACTTCTATACACAGTCCAGCGTTCATTGGAGAGTTAAAGACGCTTGATATGTAGGCAGTCCTAGTAAAAGGGACATCGGGTGTCAGTTGCTTAAGATAGTCCATGTAAAAAGGAAAAAAGGTCTCAAAAGAACGAATTTTGGATTTTTTGCTTTCGTCTATATAACCTTCTAGAAAATTAGCATTGATTGCCTGAATATGCATTTTGTAATTATTCGATGTGTCAGTAGCACCCATGGTTGCGTTAATGCCAGAGCGGGAATCGCCCAAAGGTGTTCCAGACAGAATTTCTTCCCTATCGATAGCATGTTTAAACGTTTGTTGTACTTTTTTAAAGGCGTCAGCTACAAAGTCCAAAACCATAATTGGTTGAGCTAAATTGGCAGATATATTTATCATTTTTCTGTAGTCTGGCTCGATCACATACAAGTATTGATTAACTTTTCCATACAACTGTTTCTCAAGGAAATGGTAATTTTGTGTCAGGGACGGGTTTACATTAGGGGTTCCATCATCAGAATAGGCATAACAATTATAAAATGTCCTACTCACAAAAGTTTCTCTTGCGCCTAGTTTATTAGAACCTTTAAATGACATTTTTAATTACCTCCTATTTTCGGTACTGGGGGACAATCGGGATTTTCGTTATTTCTGGTTGGAAGTTCCATCGTGCGAGGCCTGCCAGCTCCGTTGTTGTCCCATCTGACTCCCATAGATGTTGTGAAAGTCTTACTAATTGTATTGGTAACATCAATTATGAAATGATATCCCCCTAGCCCCATCACGTTAGAGAGTGATGGGCCTTCATGGTTTGTTGGAGAACCCAGAGAGGTCCCAAAACCAACAGGATTTATGAACACATAGGATCCCGGATAAAAAACTGTATTTCCTAGCATACTTAGATCGACATTATAAACATTCGACAAGTGAACAAGCGGGTTATAACCCGTCTTTTCATACCTAGCTTCCCGCAGGTAGGGCTGGTCTGTTTTCTTAAATCTGGCTTGGTGTAATATACCTTTGTGTATTTGTAGGTGAAATATTCCTTTTTCATAGTCGGCTTCTTCATCCCCGTTGAGGTCCCAAGGTTCGGCGCTTTCCGTATATACTATAAGATAATGGCTAAGATCATGTACTTTTTGTGCCTCTTCAAGTTTGGGGTCTTTCAGGGTATTTATTGCGGATGATACATATTCCGAGGCAAAGGCGCCTTCCGGCAGTTTATTGAGTTCCTTTAATTTTATGGTACCATAGCCTTCGCTGTCGCTGTTTGCATAAGCTTCTTCGGAAAGGTTTAAAAGCGGGTCGGGATAATTGCCCCCTATAGAGCCTTCTTTGGGCGGCAAAGTTAGGAAAGCAGTGCGTAAACGGACAGGCTTGCCGCCTAATGGATGACCGTTATAAGCAAAGCATTCTGCTCCGATAGCCTTGATAACCAGATGTTCTATTACGTCTCTTACAAAATGCAATAAAAGATATTGTTCACGCCTAGAGGACACTACATTTTTATACCAGAAGTCGGTAAAGGCCCGAACAGAGATTGGTACATCTGCTAAATTTATTAGTCGGTTTTGAGAGCCATCAAAGAATTCATACGGGCCCAATATGATTTTAATCCTATTGGCCTCGTCCGGAGTTAAAGAAGTTAATTCGCCTTGTTTAAAATATTCTGCATTTAGTGCCATATGAGCGGCAACTTCTAACAAGTCCCCTAGGAAAAAGAATGGTAAATTTGTTACATTACCCCTAGAAGTTGATATAACATCTTTGCCCGGGCTAATTCCTTGAAGAGATTTTAATGGATCTGTGGCGCTGAAAGAGTTATTCGCAGAGATCTCTTGGAAGTACTTATTCAAGTTTACATTACTTGATGCTGCATCAAGGTCTTTTATCCCTGTGGTGGCCGATGTGGTGTCTCTGTCCCAAACTCCAGTAGCAAAGTTTGCTAAGTCTGCAACCGATGGCTGTGCGACGTAAATTCTGCCTTGGATCTGTTCTCGCTTATTACCTCCGAGGGTTGCTCCGCTAGTAAACGGTAAATCATTGTGAGGTTGTCTATCTGCTCCTAAATTGTGAATAGGGCCCTCGCCACAACTTACAAGAGTTTCTATAATACTCTTTAGGTTAACACGTCGAAACTTCTCTATTTCTTCAAAATACTTATCTCTCGCGGTATCAAGGCCTTCCCAGTCACAATCTTTCTTAGCTTTTTCTATTTCGGTATTAACTTCGGCCAATGCTTCCCGATAACTATCATTTGATAAAATATCTGCTTTTGGCTCTGTTAAGACTGATTCTAATCTAGCTCGGTAAGAAAGGTTCAGAGTAAATGTTCCTAGATCATTAATATCAAAATCGTGATCAACCAAAGTGAGATACATAATGACTCTTTGATTATCAATTGCTTTTGCGAGCTTTGCTTTACTTTTATCGCCTCGGAATTTGTTTGTGTTCCACCCACAAACAACCTTAATTTCGAAAAACTTTTCGTGATACTCGTCTGCCCTGTTTTCCATTCTTCGATACGAAGTAGGCCCATAGCCCAATAAGTCTAGCAAGCTCCAAGCTATTGGATCAGGATTTTCTTCTTCTTCTGTTGGATCAGGGCTGTATATTCGCACTTTAGATAATTGGTTAAAATCTTGAAATGTTAATGTAAGTTTGGCCGTAATATCATTTCGAACTGTCTCGGGGTTGGAGCCTATGTATGACCATTCGAATTTCTCCCAACTATACCCAGTGGCCGGGACTTGTGTTGGGTCGACTGTCACGCCGGCATGCTGCGAAATTGGATTTCCATCCGGATCCTTAAGTCCTGCTGCTTCAATTTGTGTTTTCCCAACATCAAAATCGTATAAATCTTGCCTAGCCATTTTTTCAAATATTATTGGCACTTCGGTAAGATATTTGGTTGAATATGAACTGACATCTGAATTTTCTTCAGGCTCTTTCCATTCGTATAGAACCTTAGATAGTCTAAAAAGCGGGGTCAATTCACTAGCATCATCAGGAGTGATACTTACTATGTCTCCAGAGTATGGACGATGATACAGTCTATTCATAAATTCGGCTGGGGATCCATCGATTAAATCTATATAACTATAATCTCTTTGGTATAGCCTGTGGGCATCGGATAATTCTCCGATATGGTTAACAAGATAGCACTGTTCGGACCACCTCATTCTATTAGCTAAATCTTGAGCTAGCTTGTCACCTTCAGTCGCAGCTGGGTTCTCGATAGGTATACCAGCAGCAGCCATGGCTTGTTGGCGCTCTAGTATGGCATCTCCAAGAATATCTTGATTATTCTGGATTGCTTTTTCTAAATCTTCTAGATCTTCTGCATCAGGTTCTGAAAAAGATTGGTCCCTAGTCTCCTTGAGACTGGTCTTGTCTACAAAATGTTCGTCGGCTCTTGCTGCCTGCCAATCAGCATCATACTTTCCTTCAGTGGAAGCTTTTTTTGCATCCCGTATCCACGCTGCATATTCATCGGGTGTGATGATTTTGGTATTATCAGCGGCGCTTTGCTCAAATAGAGATTCTGAGATATCCCGGGCTGTTGCGGTATCTCCGGCCAACTCGGCGGATAGCGCTGCATCGACTTGCGATTGCAAATAATCATAGTCATTCTGAAAGCCGTCAATATCTTTCTTGTAGTCTTCGTAAATATAACCCATAAACCCTACTCTCTATAGTAATAATGTAATATCTTATCTAATGGCTTAGGAACAATTATGACATCACCCATTTTTATATGTGCTTCAGTTGGCTTCTGATTATACCAAGCTATTAGCCACCACAATGATGGATCACCATAGTGTTTAGATGCTAGGCTCCAATATTTATCGCCAGTCTTCCATGTATGTCTTATTCTAGTTAATTTAAGCCTTTTTTGCTTAGTCAAGTGTGGAATTCTAGGTGTTGCATAATGTTTTATCTTCTTGAGATCCCGGGATTCGCGAAGATCTTCGTAAACCTCTTCCTCATTAACAATTGCGCGCCTGTTGTCATATCGAATACTCATTTTCTACCCCCCTGTATCTACCGGTACTCTAAATGTCACATCAAGACCCGGATTTCCTGCATCAAGTGCTGACTCAATATCTGTTGGCTCGTCGACACCACCGCCGATGCCGGTGTCACTTGAACCAGCATTATTCTCAGGCGATGCGCCCTCTTGTAGTGGACTAGTAACACCCCATGGATAGTTGCGAGCATCTGGCCACGAGACGGAACCATTCTCTTTTTCAAGCCATCCAAATCTTTGCCTTTCGTCGACAATAACATTATAATCACATGAAACCCTAATTAATTTAGGTAAAATAAATCCGGGCGTGGCGTCAAACACCCCTTCCTCTAAAACAGGTTGCCAAGAAAAGTTAGAAGGAAAGCCTTTAAGGCCGCTGTTAGGTAGTTCGCCGGAGGTTGCTCGTGTGCCTCCCGTCACTGATGCGCCATGGTGAACCAAGTTCATTAAACTCATAAACCAAACAGGGTTTTGCCCAATAACAGTTCCGTGCTCATCAATTTTTGGGTACATCATTCGAACAAAACTAGTGCAATTTTCTAAGTTTAGACGGGCTTCTGCCTCGTCATACGCTGGAATCTCCCATCCTAGCTGAATTGTACGATAAACTGCGTTAAAAGTGTATTGTTTATTAAGGCGACGGACAAGTTCTTTTTCTTCCCACTGATTACGCCAGTTTTCTTGATAATTTGTTAAGAAAGCCTTAAAAGCAAGAACAGATTTCGTGTATTGATGATAAAACACAATCTGATGGAGTTTTTTATTAAAAATATCTACTGTTGCATCTGCCATTTGTATCTCCTATGAAAGCATCACATCGACAACTTGACTACCGATGGAGCGAGAGTCCATCTCCAAGGCAACTTTAATAGGTTGCCTAACCTGAACTGGTGGTGGTGGTGGTTGGTACATTGCTGCTGCCGTAGATTGCACAACGCCTGAACTAGCATTGGCAATTCTTCCGGATTGATTAACTTTATCCATCAAAGTTGTGAATTTAACTGTTTTTCTTTCAGGTACAGAGTCTATGGTTGCACCAATTTGTCCCACGGCGCGTGCTGTTGCCATTAAACCTTCTTGTTCGGCACTTACTCCAGATAAAGCAGAATTAAACTTTATTATTTTTGTGTGGGCAGCGTCTAAAGGTGAAGTCATCGATCCAAGTGATTTTGACGCCATGCTAGATGCGGTGCCGACATTCATCAGGGCACTTCCGAACATTTGAGTACCTTCAAGCAAAGTCGGAGAATTTCTTTTATGTAAGATAGTGAAGGCAAGGGCGCCAAGTACTGCTGGGCCCGCTAACATCATAAGTGGGCCCATGGCGCTGGTTGCGGCGGCGCCCATTGCAGTCATTGCCGCTGAGGCCATGGCTATTGAGGTAGCAGCCATATTCGCTATCTTTAAGCCGGCTAGGGCGCCTGTTAGACCAATAATAATTCCTCGGTTCTCTTGAGCAGCAAGGGCCAAATCTCTGATCTTCTCGACCAGTGGGCCCAATTCTATAGCTATTATGCGCAAAGTCTGTGACATCATGTCGGCCACAGAATTAAATCTTTGTGTTTGTTCCATCATCCGTTCGATATCTTGACTGCTCTGCATTGTTGAAGAACCCAATAGGTCTATTCTACCTCTCATTAACATCGCTAATTCGTTTACGTCTTGCAGACCCATCGCGCTCGCTGTGGCTTGTCTCATATAATAACTCATACTATCAAAATTCATGCCGGCGTCTTTGACAGCGCGGGTCATCATTTGAAGTCTCTGGGTTGGGTCAGTTGACATAACCATCTGGATAGTATTTAAATATGGGCCGCCGAGTATTGCGTTAAGCCGACCCACTGATTCAGCAGCTGTGTCAAATTTATCGAATTGTTGTGTTATCGATAGGAGTCGATTTATCTCAACACCAGTGTTTTTTGCAACTGATTGCAGGTTGATATAAACTCTGGTTGCCTCTTGGCCAAATTTGATAAGTTGTGGACCGATGGAGCCGAAGTCTCCAAGCATCTTTGAGGTGCTAATACCTATATTTTGGGCGGCGGCAAATAATTGTTGGTTCATGTCGGCGGCCATCGGTCCGGACATTCCCATTGAACGATTCAGAATATCTAAGTTTCTAGCTGAAACTTCGGAACTAATGCCCATCTTTTGTAAAACAGCTGTGGAATCTGCCACAACTCTCTTAGACCTATCTGACATCTGAGTGAATCCAGACATGCCAGAGTATAGGGCATTAACAGCTTGAGAGGACATCTCAGCAGTGACGCCTAATTTGTATAGTCTAGACTCCATATCTGGAATCATGGCTGTAAATCGCCCACTGGCGCCTGTGGTCCTCGCGAGGGCTACACTAGCATCGTCGACGCCTCTCATAAGATCATAAGACCCTTTAGTTACAGCAGCGAGGGCACCGCCGCCAAGTTCTTGAAACTTCATGAAGGTAGAGGTTAAGTATTCCGCTCCACTTACTGCTCCTTTCATTTCACTTGTAATGGAAGCAAATGCGGCACCTACACCCTTGCCTTCAGCCATGATCTTAGCCATAACCCCAGTTGTTGATGTCTTCCAAGCACTATTTATACCCATTAGGCCGCGGATGCGCTCTTTCTGGGTGTCATAGGCTGAATTTAATTCAAAAATCTTAGCCTTTAATTCCCCTAAAAGCTGAATTTGTCTTTCTATGTTTTCAACTGCTTGAGCGCCTAGTGTTCTACGCTGATCTTCCGTTTTTACAAGCTCGCTTAGGCTTCGTCGTGTTGCACCTAAAGTAGCACTATAACCGGCCGCTGTCTGATCGAGTAAGGCTATCTGGTCGGACAACGCCTGAACGGCTGCTATAGCTTCAGGAGCTGCTACAGTGCCTAGGTTTCTTAGATCATTAAGTGTGCTTTCTAAATCCGCCATAAATTAATCCCCCTATACAAACGGCCATTTAATTCCAGTGGAATTTTCAAAAGATCTAACGGCTGAGTCCAGTTTTGCTTTGTTTTTATATGTCTTGGGGTTATCTAGACCGTACATCTTAGCAGTCTCGATATATCGTTTTTCACTACCCAGAGCTTTTGCAAAAGCGTTGACTTCAACCGGATCTCCTTTGACTGATACGGGTATGTTAGACCCTCCGAACATTCTCTGTAAAATTTCTTTTACCCAGAACCCGAACATAGACATAAAGCTTTCATTAAGCTTATTCTGTCTTATTTCACTAAAATCTATCACGATTTCAGTAAGCTTGTCTTCGTTTAAACTTGTATTCATACTATAAACCTCCGGGCCTCTTTAACTAAATAGTTGTCATATAAAAATAAAGCCGAAGAGCTTGTCTTCGGCTTAACGAGAGTGTTGATTTTTTGCTTTTTCGGAAGCTTTTTCCATAGCCTCGTTTTCGTCTTCTTTTTGTTTTAGCAGACGCTCTAAAAACCACCTTCTTAACAGTATTGGTAAATTATAAGCCTCTGTAAAACTCCAGCCACCGTAATATTTTAATGCAAAAAATTCTTCATATACTGATTTAATATATATATCATCTAGGCCAAAAAAATTCCGCAGTCAGCGGAACCCCCAGTTCCTGCCCAAAGCCGCAAGATGTACATGTAAAATCATGCGTCATATCAATATCTGGAACAATCTTAAAATAATTCTGCCTTAAGTATCTTGAGTCCTTGGCCGGCATCGCATTTATAAATTTAGATATAGATGATGCTGAATTATCGCCGTTGACTGAGACCATCATTCTTGTTAGTTGGTCTGTTAGATTTGTTTCTGGTAGGTTTTTCTTTCTTTTGTTTTCTGCTAAAGCAACTAGGTAATCTTCGTCCCTGCTTGTCATTAGGCGAACTTCAAGGTTAACCTTACTAACTGGCAATGATATAAGGAACGTTCCGTTCTCGGTGACTTGCATATTCTCGTCTAAATTGTCACCATAATATGGTTCTAATGTGTCCAAGTTAAATGCACTCTTCTCAGAGACGCCACAAGATGGGCATGTTACGTTAATATCATACTCCTCTCCGTATCCAGTGATCCTAGATGCAATCAAAATCGCGTTTTTATCACCAACATAAAGATCATCGACTTTAATGCTCTTGTTAACAAGAACACTTTGCAAAAATCTTCTAATTGCTATTCCTTTTCGCAGAAGAGTTTTGGATGTCAGAATATCCTCATCTTTTGCTGTCATAAACCGAATCTCTACTTCTTCCACACCACGGAGAGGATGCCCTTCTGGGTAGTACCTTCCTTTCGTTGGCAATTCAACGATTTCCGTGGGTGTTGCAAAAGAAAAAGATGCATCCGGTGGTGCTGGGGTGTCGACATTCATGTCTTTGACCCCCATGCGGTCTGCGTTATTTCTACTCAATATACACCTCTAAAATAATAAACTTGATGTTAGCCGCCGAGGACGCCGGTACCAGTAACTGTGCCGAAGATAGCTTCTCCAGTCAGAGCAGCTTCGGTAGCAGCTTCGGTAGCGTCTGTCGGGCCATGAACTGTACACTCAGCCCAATCATATCTAATTTCTAAGTTAACATTGGCTAAAGCATCGGACTCGTAATCTAAGTCATCTAGAGAAATGCTTTTAACCCAAGCGTTGTGAAGTAACCATTGCTCAATAATATAGCCATCTCCATCAATCTGGTTGATTTTAACTTCTCCCAGCCCACCGTCGGCGGATTGAGTTGCTTTTCTCTTAGAAATAGTTGTAACTGCGTTTTCGTCTCCCGGTGGAGAGTAACCCGAATCTTGCAAGTAAGTCATGAAGATTGCAGCTGCATCGGGAGAAACAGGATCAACTAAAGTCATATTAATAGTATTCCATGAAACTCGACCGGGGTAATAAAATGTGTGATTCAAATAAGTATGTGATGATTCCGAAACAGTAACTGCTGGTTTACCGACTTTCTTGACAAACCACTGTACAGCGGTACCACCGCCGGGTGCCATGTCCACGGTAAACCTATAAGCTCTCTTCGGATCTCTTCCAGTTGCGCTAGTCCAAAATGCCATTTAATTTATTCTCCTCTTATACTGTAAATAGTATCTAATAATCAATTTATCCATTTAGTCTTCGAAAGAAGCACCAGATTTAGTAATAATAAAATCAAGCGCGATGAATTCTATAGATCTTGCTGGTTTAAGGTATATTTTAGCGTACATAATATTTCTATCTACCAAATCAGGTGTTGTGGTTGTTTCATCTAAGATGACTCTATAATCAGTAAGTCCAAATCTAGATTTTACGCTTTGCAAGAATGGATTGACCATGCTTGTAAATCTCGTCCAAGTAGCTGGGACATTGTTGTCGAACAGAACTTGAGTTGACATTCTAGAGACTTCTTTCTTCAAGTAGACCAACAGGCGCCGCACGTTAATACGGTCTAGAGCGGAATCAGTCGCCTGAAGTGTTTTCTGTCCAAAGATAACGATACCTTCGGAAGGGAATCTAGCAATTGGATTAATGTTGTTCTCGTAAAGCTTATCTCTTTGTTTTTGAGTCAGACGTTCAGATACCGAGACAACTGGCAGGCCTGCTGAGCCTTCTGTCAAGCCGCCACGGTTGAAGCCGGCAGGGGCGAACCAAAGTTCAGAAACCGCTTCTGAGCTAGCCATAGTACCCAGTGCCACAACAGAAGGAGGTGAGTATACGAGGACATTTGTTCTAGTATCCTTGATCTGAACCCATGGATAGTAAGTACAGCCGTAACTAGTATTTAGGTCTCTGGTTTGAATTGCAGAAACTACACTGTCTACGGTCCCTAAATTAGTACTGAAAGACTCAGTATTTTCTGTTGAGGGCGTGAAGACGTCTGGCAAGTCAATTATCGCTAAGGCGTCTGCTCTCTCCTCTGCTACTTCTAGGACACGATCAGTGATATCAGTGTTCGTCACTCCCGGTACCGTAAGTATGTTGTACTCGACGACATCTGCGTCTGCAACAGTTTGAATTGCGCGGTCTACAGTGTTATAAGCATAGTGGGAATATTTAGTGGTACTACCAGCGGTCCATTGTGAATTTCGCAATGGTTCAGCCTCTGTAATATCGTAACCATCATGGCCGCCTGCCATAACCGTCCAGAATCTATCGTGAGAATCAAGAACTTTCTTGTAGCTTGAGCTAACTGCTGTCACACTTGTACCGTCTGCCCTAGAGCCGGATACCCATTCGCCGTCGCCGGTCAAGGTGTTAAGTCGAACATCATCGAGGGAAAAGACCCATGAATATTCGGAGCCGACGGGTAGTCCAGTAAGCTCATCAAAACGGCCTGCAACAGTTGTGTGGAAAGGGAATCCTCTTAAGTAATCGGTAATTCCGTGATCTGGGGTTTTTACACCTTTTGTCGTACTAGTAGATACGCCAAAGAATGCATCGCTTCCGGGGCCCGGGCCGGGACCGTCTGCTGAACTTGAACGCAAGGAGACTCCGGGGAACGGGAACGTACCAGAGAATGGGATCCCGGTGGCCTTTCTGCCGTTGCCGGCAATGCGGCCGACGTCGATAAATGCACCGTCATTGGTTGGTTGTTTAATGTGTGTAGTTGCGTCAGAGCCGGCTATACAGTTTCCTGAACCGTAGGTTTCTATATGAGTCGCGGTTGTGTTCTGGTAGAATTTGTCTGTGAACGCAACTGACCCACTTTCATAAAAAACTGTCTGCGGCCGAATAGGACCAGTAACACCAAATGGTAAGCTAGCTGGATTAAAGTCAATATCCAAAGCAGGGTTCATTTCAACACGAATATATTTTGATTTGTTATTGTATTGACCATACTCAGTATGTTTTTCTAAAGAATAACTCCAAGAAAGGTGCTTATCTCCTATTCTACTAGCGATATAATTAGGAGAATTCGGGTTTAAGTTACAATTGGTGTATCTCTCCAATGCTTCAAATTTTGCTGCTTTGTCAGTAGCTCCTATTGGATAGATAGCAACCGTAAAAGACCCAAACGGTACTAAAGTATTAGGAGATGCCTTAAGATCTTCTATAGCAATCTTAACCTTGTGCCCCTCCATACCGTAGTCACGAGAAACAAACCTGAATAGTTTAGTTGCCGTATCGGGTGCAGAATGGTTGGCGTTAGCTCCAAAGTCTTGCGAAAAGAACCAGCCTGTCTTAGGATTAACAAAATTGTTTTGGCGATTCGCCCAGTTAGCTGTGCCGCTGATCATTGGCAAAATTATACCAAACTGAGAGTCGGTTGATGTAGTGCCCTCTTTAACAGCGCGTTCAAATGTTTCACCAAGCCAATATTTATCTTTTTGCTCTGTAACTTCTCCGCTAGTAACAACATCTGAATTTGTCATGACGGGATTTGTGTTAAATACATCGCGAATGTAGCGGCCGCCGGGGTTAGCAAAGTCGAATTCAAATGTTCTAAAAGAACCCAAAGTTTCACCGGTTGCGACGTGATTTTTCAAGACACACTTAAAGACGTTATTAACATCTTGTGATTTGATTGCTATAGCTGTACCAGTGACGGCTGTGTTGCCGGACCGGTCCGAACCAGAAAGCATCATGATCGAGCCAGACTGGGTATACCAGACTGCGGCCAAGGTGCCAGTAGCGAATGTGCCATCAGTGCCGGCGAGGACGCCGGCAGTGTCGCGGCCTTTAAGGCTTCCAGAGTCAAAAACCCATAAACCCCAAGCGCCTCCGGCAGCAGATTCAAGGCTTGTAGCCGAAGCGCCAAGTTGTGTAGTTCTCCAACCAGCCAGAGTGCCTCCATCGGTTCTAGATTCGTGCTCTTCACCTAATGTCCTAACAACCGTAACAGGTGAAACGGCAGCGTTCAACCATGCTTTGGCCGCATATGCAGCGTAAGTGGGCCCTAGAGGAACATTTTCCCTCCAGACATCGACCCCTTCAGGACCGCCGACAGGATGGCCAAAAGTTTCAACAAATTGTTGGTAGTTTTCAACGGTAACAGGGCGCATAGCTGGGCCTTTTCTGGTGCGGCCGATAATAGTTGGTCCTAAAATCGGTGGAACCGGCTCAATTATGGATTCATCTACTTCATTAGTGTAGATGCCCGGGGAAATAAACTTAAATTTTCTAGCTGCCATATTGTTAAATTCCTTTTAGAAACTATGATTTCTTTTTCTCATAGTAAATAGTATTTTGTTCTTTGAAAAACCTTTTTGTAGCTTATAAAAGCCATTTGAAGACGCTTAGTCTTCAAAGGAAGCGCCGGACTTGGTGATAATAAAATCAAGTGCAATAAACTCTATAGCTCTTGCAGGCTTTAAGTAAATCTTTGCATACATAATATTTCTATCTACCAAATCAGGTGTTGTCGTAGACTCGTCTAGGATTACCTTATACTCAGTAATCCCAAATCTTGCCTTCACACTACTCAAAAATGGGTTTATTAAACTAGTGAACCTGCTCCAAGTCGCAGGGACGTTGTTATCAAATAACACCTGAGTTGACATTCTGGATACTTCTTTTTTAAGGAAGATCATGAGTCGACGTACATTGATCCGATCTAAAGCAGAGGGAGTCGCTTGAAGTGTTTTTTGTCCAAACACTACTATGCCATCCGATGATAACGAAGCAATTGGGTTAATGTTATTTAGATACAATTCATCTCTTTGACCAAGATTAAGAGTATCAGATACGGCTGTCACAGGTACCCCTCCGTGGCCTCTAGAGAGTGTTCCTCTCTTATAACCAGCTGGGGCCTTCCACAACTCTGATACAGCCTCAGTGTGGCCCATAGCGCCTAGAGCGACGACAGATGGTGGAGTCCAAAGCAAGCGACGATTACTCGTGTCTCTAATTTGCACCCATGGATAGTATGCACAAGCATAGCTAGTATTTAATTCTCTATTCTGGATTGAAGAAACTACAGAAGTCACTGAACCAAGATTGTTGGCAAAAGACTTGGTATTTTCTGTGCTTGGAGTGAATACATCCGCTAAATCAATAATCGCGAGTGCATCGGCGCGTTCTTCTGCTATCTCCATTACTCTGTCAGTCAAATCGTTGTTAGTAATGCCGGGAGCTGTTAATAAATTATATTCTATAACATCTTGATCCGCGACAGTACCAAGAGCACGGTGAACACTGTTCCAAGCATAATTGGTGTATTTGGTTGTAGTTCCAACAGTCCATTGAGAATTTCTAAGTGGCTCTGCTTCAGTTACATCGAAACCATCGTGGCCGCCGGCCATGACCGTCCAGAACCTGTCGTGATGATTAAGAATTTCTTTATAACTAGAACTTGTTGCGGTGGCACTGGAGCCATCTGCCCTAGAGCCAGATACAAACTCTCCGGCGCCGGTTGTGGTGTTAATCCGGATATCATCAAGAGAGAAGACCCATGAGTATTCGGCTCCATAAGATGGCAGACCAGTTAACTCTTCGAAACGTCCTGCAACTGTAGAATCAAATGGCAATCCTCTTAAATAATCACCTATTCCAGCGTCCGGAGTATTAACTGTTTTCAACTTCGTAGTGGAAACCCCAAAATATGCGTCGGCTCCCGGGCCATCACCGGGGCCGTCGACAGAGCTTGAACGTATAGACGGAGCTGGGAATTCGAAACTACAAGACATTGGTATCATGCTTGCTGCTGCGTCGGCGCCCATGCTAAACAAGTGGCCTCCGATCTTATTATCCAGCGGATTACCGTATATTTGCCCTCCGGTCAAGAACGTCTCGAACGTTGCGGCGGCTATAGAAGTAGCACCAGAAGAACCGGGCAATGAACCTTCAGCCTTAGCAAAATGTCTAGAAGTTAAAATACTTCCACTATGAAAGCCAGCGCCGGATCCACTAACCCAGTGAGCAGTGGGCGGCCGGACAGGCCCAGATACGCCGAATGGCAGACTAGCCTGATTGAAATCAACATCCAAAGCGGGGTTCATCTCAACCCGAATATACTTGGATTGATTAGCATATTGACCAATGTGAGTATGTTTATCCAAAGAATATTCCCAGTTGACATATCTGTCGCCTATTCTTCTGGCAATGTAATTCTCGGAGATCGGGTTTAGATTGCAATTAGTATATTTTTCTAACGCTTCAAATTTGGCTTTCTTATCAGCAGTTCCAATTGGGTAGATACCCACCGTGAAAGATCCATAAGGCGAAGTAGGATTTGGTGAGGCTTTAATATCCTCAATAGCAATCTTAATTTTATGTCCTTCCATTCCATAATCACGAGAAACAAATCTGAATAGTCTAGTCGTGGTGTCGGGTGCCGAGAAGCTGCTGTTGGCGCCAAAGTCTTGTGAGAAAAACCAACCCGTTTTAGGATTAACATAGTTGTTTCGGCGGAAAGACCAGTTAACTGACCCACTAAGGAGAGGAAGTATAATACCAAACTGACTATCCGTTGATGTGGTTTTTTCGTTTAACTGCCGCTCAAAAGTCTCACCAAGCCAATATTTATTCTTCATAGCACTGACTTCGCCTGATGTGACAACATCCGAATTCGTCAAAACCGGGTTGGTGTTGAAAATGTCTCGGACATATTGACCACCATTAGGGTCGAAGTTAAATTTGAAGACTTGCGAATTCTCCTCGGTGCCACCGGAAAAATCTGTTTTTGATATGTTACCACCTAAAGAAGTTAAAGTGATTGTAGTATTTCCAGCCGTACCTGCGATACTTTGTACTAAAGTTAATTGTTGACCGGAGTCGACTGTCGCGGTAGATGCAACAATTGTTCCATTGTGGCCGGCTGCATTATTTATACAATCCACTAGAGATGCAGCTACTGCGGAATCTCCGCCGCTGTCTCCATCAAACTGGTTTGCGGCCAAATTTTCAGTTCCCTTTGCAGTATATGTTACTGTTTTGCCGGCACCATCAGTTATTGCAACTGTTCCATCGAGAGTTACATGTGCTGCAATATTTATTGTTGCAGTTGCCTTAATACCCGTTCCGTCGTCGCCGGAGGAATAAGATTTCAAAACAGTCTTAAATTCATTATTCACCCCTTGCGATTTAATGAAGACGGCGGTACCGGTGACGGCCGCGGTTTGGCCTCTAGAAGTACCTGACATCATCATAATCGAACCGGAGTCGCAATACCATATCGCGGCGAGGGTGCCTGTGGCTGAATTGCCAGCGCCATTCTTGAGGTCGTTGGTTTCAGCACAAGAAGCGGAATCAAAAATCCACATTCCGTAAGCTCCGCCTTGCATAGAACCAGAAGCTGCCAAGCTATTAAGATAATCTGTAGTTAGGTTGGCCTTAGAGCCTTGTGTTGTCTTCCAACCGGCCAGAACGCCATCAGAGTCTCTAGAATCGTGTTCTTCTCCTAGCACACGAACAATGGTTGCTGGCGAAACATTAGAATTAAGCCATGCTTTGGCAGCATATGATGCATATGTTGGGCCGGCGGGAGTGTTAGCTCTCCATAAATCGCCTGTCTCTGGGCCCGGAACAGGGTCGCCGAAAGTTTCAACAAATTCTTGATAATTCTCTACTTTGATAGGGCGCATTGCGGGGCCTTTTCTAGTCCTTCCTACGATGAGGGGGCCTAAAACAGGCGGGGTAGGTGTGATTATGGACTCATCCACTTCATTTATATAAACACCGGGTGAAATGAATTTAAATTTTCTAGCTGCCATGTTATAATTTCTCCTTGAAACTGTCGCTAAGATAAATAGTATTTTATTACTTGAAAAATCTTTTTACTCTCGATAAAAACCATCCTTAGACAACAAATCTGTATTAATCAAGTCCTGATTGTCTGGAGAGCCGCCGATTAAGGCTCTCTCTCTCACCTGAACCAGCTGGACGGCGTTTTCACGAATAGTAATTTTTGGGCGCTCATCATTCTTGCCCTCGCCTATCAAATAGGCTAATATTTTTATAGATATAGTTGATTCATAAAGCCTTTCACTGTCAGAATAATTAGCAACATTATTATTCATCCCAAAGTCTCCTTGAATAAACCCTTCGAACCTGTGTCCCTCGTTTGTTATAAAGAAATTATCAATTTGTCCTGTCTTGGTCATGAACGGCGTCATCAGTTCGTTAATTTGCTGCTGATATTCTGCTTTTAGTGTTACACTATACATTGCGTTTATGTATGTGGGGACCGGCATTGTTACTGTCTCATAAACTGTCTGTTTTTTATCATCCGGAAAATTATAATCCTGATGTTTTCGGAAAGAGTATGCATTCTTAAAATTAGATGTCTTTGTCTGGCCGATCCTTCTAGACACAGTAATGGCTCCACCCTTGGCGTCGTCTATGTTAGGAATATGAGCCCATGCGACCCCTTTCATTGCAGGATCCTTAAGCATAGATGTTCTATTCAATGAAATCAAAGGCAACTTAAGAACACCATTGCTGTCTCGTAAATCATCTCGTTCTTTTACTTGAAAACCTCTCTCACCAGCTAGCCATAAGACGGGAACCTTATTCCACCCTTTGTTTGACGTGGCATGAATATTCAGTGTCTGATCTATCCATTCGAAAAGCGCCGTGTCAATTGTCTCTATCGTAGACGGCATCATTGTTATTTCTCTTAAGCTTTCAGCTGGCATCGAATAACCCCTCTCTTGCTCTAGTGCATGTTGCCGAAATTTCAATCATGTGGTCCACTTGCCCAAATAATTGTCGCGGCTCTGACAAGGCTACAATCTCGAATAATATCTCTCCGTATAACACAAAGTCTCCTTCCCTAACAAACAAATTCTGATCTTCTGTGAGACGGCGTTTGTGAAAGTGGACTGTGATATTAGCAGTTTTGCCGATTATCAGATTTTGCTCGTGTTCCGTAGAAATACCTCCCCACTCAATAAGTGCATTTACTTTAATTGGGGGTAAAAAAGTTTTCTCTATTGCTTCACCATACAAAGGATGGTAATTAGATCTCTCAACATCAATCGGATAGTATATTACTGTCTGGCCTATAACTCTCTCTATCAGCTCGTCATTGACTTGTTTAACAAGATTACGCTCTCTTTCACCCAGAAATAAGGGAGGAGGAGCTTCTTTCGGTTGTGACCATTTATTGTTATCATCAGCCATCCGTTATTTATCCTTGGTAAATCAATAGTGGAATTTCTTCTTGTATAGTCCCTACAGCCGTTACCATTTTTGCATCGTCTTCCATTAGGGCTCTATAAGTCATTTGGTCAAATATTTCTTTAATTTCCGTTTTCAGTTTTTCCTGCTCGGTAGCAGATTCAGTTGATAATTGACTAGCATTTAAAGTTACAGCTTCTCCCGGAATAGGTATAGACCCGAATTTGCCTCTAACATGAGATAAAGTTTCCTTACTCAGAGCTAGAGCATATCTTCTTATCCACTGTTTACCTATTGCATTAATGTTCTTATAAGGGACGTTCTCAAATGGAAGTGTATTCACGTTGTTAATGCCGTCGACCCCATCTTGCCTGTCAGGGTCCTCTTCCCAAGCATTTTTACCAACAGTGAACTCTACCCACATGTGTTCCCCAGTATCATTTCCGTCTGGAAGTGGGAATATCCTTAATTTATTATTTCGAATTTCATAAGAGTAATGAGACAATCTTGTGTACATGTGGTCTTCATAGGCCATGGCTTGCAATTTATTGTGCCATGCGGGTATTAATTCGAAGGTTGTGTCATCAGCATACTGACCATAGTGGTTAAGGTTACCGACTACGTTTAAGCCTCCGTAGTAACCATAAAAACGCCAGATTGCTTCAGGAGTTTTGTAAAAAACTCTATGAATTTTTATTTTATTATTTTTTATTTTGCCAGCATAGTCGGCTGCGTTACCTGTGGCTGGTTCTATCCCATTAGCGGAAGATGCTGAGATGAGTGATTGTAGATCGTAGTCTTGTCTACCGCCTGTCAAAGCGAAAGAACCGGAGTACATCGTCAAGTTGCCTCCAATTCCAGCTTCTTGTGCTAGGCCTTCAGCCACTCTCTGTGCATACCCAAATTCGAATCTTGGAAATTTGAGATTTACTGCGGTGCCTTCTGCATCACCACCAGTCATTTGTCCATCGTGGTCAAAAGTACCAGTTGACATGCCTAATAAATCTGACAATACATTTTTGGCCTGATGTATGTTGACTTGGTATGAGTATTCTAACACAGCTTCTTCATAGGAGGCGTAAATATTGCCCGGGGTAAGTTCTATATCTAGAATATCTCCACCTAGTTTTTTGTAAGTATAGGCAACCTGATCGGAGGCTCCATTAACAAAGTTTATATCATACAAGTTAGATTCTGGTTCCGCATATATCCCGAATGGGTAATGAGAACTATTACCGGCGCCGTTGCCTGACGTCTCTATACTACCGGTGGCGGTTAAGACAATGGCATTGGTGGTAGAGGACGGAGAAAGTTTTGGTAATGACATCTAACTTTCCCCCTATATACTGGCTACAAATAATTCTAAGTCCACAGAGGCTGAATTGGCAATAGCTCTGATGGACTTCAAGTCTTCTAAATTTATGCCACTAATGTCTGAATAGTTGGTAACACCAGCGTCGTCCGAACCGCTGTCTTGTGTAGTCATTAGGAGGTGGGATCCCGTGGGATCCAACCTGAATGAGTAATCTGTTGAGGCTGAGCCCTGAAACCTTAAGGTAGCATAATTAGTATCGTCTAAGTTAGTAATTCTTAGATACCTAACATCAGTATTTATAAATTGGCCGGCTGATGCCGAAGGTTCGAAACGGATTATCTCTGTAGATGCTGTGCCATTGGTTGCAACTAATCTTCTTGAGATTTCAGATATACTGCCAACGGTATACCGCGTTATCCCACCATAGTCGGTGCCATTCATAGTAATCCGCTCGCGTATAGTTACGTTTAACGGTGCTGGTGTAAATGTACTCGCCATTCACTAGTCCCTCCTTGAGTGTTATTCAGTAGTAAGTATAGTAAGTAGTTTCTCACAGGACAAACCACCAGATTAACGAAAGCTTTATCGTCTAGGTAAACTATGCCGTTTTAGTCTTTTTAGATGCTTTAGGCTTTTTAGTCACTTTTTTAGTAACAGCCGCTGCTGGTGCGGGGGCTGGTACGGATTCTTGGCTGCCATCTCTACGGGCGCCCAAAGCTTTCTGCTCTGCTCTTCGAGCTTGTTTCCTCTCCCAGTAAAAAACTTTATTATTTGCGGTCATGATAGATCTCCTTTGTTTATAACCGTATTTTGTCACGGATACAGTAATTAGTCCCATACAAAACAAAAACCCCCAACCAATGTAGGAAGGGGGTTTAAGTTAGGCTCTCTAAAGATAATTATTAGAAAGTGGGGTGTCCGTAGAACTTAATAAGAAGCTTGCCGGCAGTAAACACTGAAGCACCTGAGTGGGTAGCACCAGTGACGAGGTAGATTGCATCACCGTCAGCATCAGGCTGGCCGGCACTAAGATCTTGAATTGTTGTACCTAACACAGCATTACCACCGCCGATAAAGACATCAACAGCATCGGATTCGCCGTCAACAGCGCCATCACCTGCCAAGGTGGCAGAGGTTGCAGATATGAGATCGAAATCCAAAGCAACGTTTGAACTAGCGGTTGGCAGTTCAAGGCAACTCATTTCAACCTTGTACAAAACACCAAATGTTGATGCAACGTACTTCGTGACATATGCGCCTGCAACGCCGTCAAGACCAATAACATCGCCTTCATCATTGTATGACTTAAGTCCAGTCAGGTCAAGCTCAATAGTGTTAACCAGTGAACCGTCTGGTGCTGTGTAGCGGTAGTGTGCTGGAGCGACTTCGGTGCTGATTGCGCCGGCGCCGTGTGCAGCAGTTATTGCATTTGACTGCCCTGTAATTGTTGCAGATGTTAAAGTTGATCCTGCAAGGTTAATCTCTCTCTTTAAATTTTCTAACAAATTTTCTACTCTTGCGAGTCCTATTCTTCTTCCCATAATTTGTTTCCTCCTTCAAGGTGTTGTATTTGATATGGTTATCGATAACCTGATTATAATCGCGAATTATAGCCAGCCACTTCGGCTACATTTCTTTAAGGGTCAGTGGCCCCGACCCCGAAGAAAACTTTCAAGTCACTATAATTAGTCTCATGTTAAGTCTTAAGCATAAAATTTAACTTGCTGCAACAATCCTAACGCCTCTAACATTTTGACGGTAAGATCTTCGGCGTAGGCTTCATCAGTTGGACCCATGGTGAACGCAGTCTCAAAAGCCAAGCGGACCCATTTCTCTTCGCATTCATATTCGCCATCTGTCATGGTCAGAGTGTATTCCTGCGAAAAAGGATTATAGGTGCATTGAGATCGGTAATAAGGATTAGAATATATCTTATGCCAGATCTGGACCATATATCACCCAGAGGTTGGTGCGCCGAACTGAGAATAGTAAAGTGCGTAAGTAATTGAGCCTGTTGGATTAGTAATAGCTGCGACATTAGGGTTGCCGGCTGATGTCAATTCAAAATAGATAGCGACTTGATTCGAGCCAGTGAATCCAGTGTGATAAACTTTTCGGCCTAGGTTAACCCCGATCTGCCAGCCCGTCTCGGCTTCATAGGCTTCTGTGTCTGCGTAAGCTGACGCGGAGAATTTCGTGCCATAGTCAGTATCCTGATTCAGGGGGAAGTATACGGCAGAGTTTCCGGATTCAGATAGAGGATACATATTGCCAAATGCTTGGTCGCGACCATAACCGGAACGGGCCGTGTGGCCATACCAATAATCACGATCTGCTATGTCGTGTTGGCTTGAGTCGGCTGAAGCCGTTATCCCAACATTTTTTAAATAAATCTTGTTGGCGGTGGTGCCACCGGTGGAGCCCGATAAAGTGTCACTAACGTAAAGGCCGAGTGCATGCACAATACAATTTTCTGGTATTGTTAGGGTTCCCGAAAATGCAGCAGAGTGTGGGATTCTATCCGTGCGGAAGGGTGCTCGTCCGGAAACTTGGGGGCCGTTGGTGATTTGTTGGGCGCTGTCACTAAAACTAATGGAGGATTCCGTGATTTGCATCAACCATGTTGCACCGGGGTTGGTCTTAACTAATTTAATATAAGGATCAGTTTCCGCAGTAACTGTCATATTTTGTTGGCGGCCGGGCTTGTTTCGACCAACCAAGACGTGTTGATTTCTTTTTGCCATTGTTTAATTCTCCGTTGTTATATGTTATGCAGTACAATGTATACGGCACTATAACTAAGTAGTTTTAAGAATCTCTTTAAGTCGTTCCCACATAAAAAAACCCGCCCTCAAAAGAGGGCGGGTCGGTTTTAGTTAACCGCTACGGATTAGGCAGTTGTCTTGCCGGCCTCACCAAGGAGTCCGCGGACAATAACCAGTCCATACATATCAGCACGCACCATTTGCTTGGCATACCGAGTCATCACGCCCTTGCGAGGAGTGAAGTCTTCAGGTCCAAAGATGGTTGGTGTGACTTGCAGAGGAACATACGGAGCATAAACATAGCCACTTTCGAGGAAGCTACCACCCTTACGGCCAACGAGGACCACATTACGAGGGAAGTATGGGTCGACATAGACGTCCCACTTCTTGGAAAGAGAACCAGTTTTAACAGCACCGATAGTGCCCTTGTCGTCATCAGCTGTGACCGCTGCGCGGAAACCACTTGTGAACTCAAGGATGTTAGCAACTTCAGGTGAACACACCACAAAGTTAGCACCACCCCGGAGAGTCTTACGGTGGATCTGAGCAGAAACGTCATTGATGGTTTCGATCAGAGTCTCATACCATTCGCTAACAGTACCAGTGAAGTCTGGAGCAGCCGAAGCATGTCCAACTTCAAGTCCTGTAGTGCGATGGACGAAGAGACCGGGTGAACGAGCCCAGTAGTACGTTCCAGCAGTTGCGCCTCGAACGAGGTCGTTAACGATCTCGCGGTCGATCTCAAGAGCAATATGCTCAGAGAGAACACTAGTAAGCTCAACCTCAGCGTCCAAGTTGTGGTAAGCGTTGAGGTCCTGACCTAACTCAGGAGTCCACTTAGCTTTCAACTTCTTGGTCATAGCTGTTACAGCAATACTATCCACCTTGATGTCAATCTCAGGGATTACATCGCGCTCGATACCATCGAAATCAGCGTTGTCATTACCAGCGCCTTCAAGACCCCATGTGGTAGTACCCTTGACAGAGCCAAGGCCGTTACCAGCAGAGAATTGATCAGCATGCGGGAAAATCAGGTCAGCTGTTGCAGCAGTGATATCAGCATCAGCCGCATTTGTCGATCCCAAGAAAGTAAAGCGAATGTAGTCTTTACTAGGACGGAATGTCAAACGACGAACTGGGTGGATATCCTCATCACCGGTAATACCGAAGCTAGTATCTGTGATACCAGTGGTTGTACCAGAAGGAGTAAGCGTAAACGCGACCATGTTATCGAAATTCATGAAAGCCTGTTGAGCTTCGGAAACTTCGACATCAGCTTGAAGTACCTTAAGGGTACCATTAGACGAGCCAGAGAACGCAAGAAGATCAGGATCATAACGAAGCTGTTTCTTCTGGCCTTCTGTCAGGCTGTTAATAGCTGTGAACGTGTTAACAGCGGCGCTACCGCCTGCAAAGCCACCAGATGCCTCAATAGCAACAGCCACAACTGGGGTTTGATTAAGAATCGAACCTGTTGGGGATGTGTAGCCATTATTGAGTCCATAGAAACTGGACTCGGCTCCAGAGCCAAGAACCGTCGTAGCAGCGGTGCCGGGCACCTCTTCTCCGAGATTCACGCCACCAGTAATCTGGTTGGCAACAACTCCACCACCGTAGATAGAGTCACCGGAATCGGCGCCTCCTGCACGAGTGTTTGCATATGTGAAGTCGAGGAAGAAAATGAGGCCCGAGGGCAAACTCATTGGTTGAACACTAACGAGATCGTTAGCTAAAAGTCCACCGAATACACGACGGACGAGAGGGAAAGCAACAGATGCGAATCCTTCAACATCACCGCCTGCCATAGAAGAAGCTTCTTTTAGAAGCTGCTTAGCTTGGTTCTCAAGAAGTCTAGCCATACCTTGTTTCTCATGGTCTTGGCTTAGTCCTTCGAGAAGACCAGTCTTCTCCCACTTGGACAGTAATGCATCGCCTTCCTTGGCAAGGTCACGATGGACAATACCTTCAGTTAGTTTATTTAATACTGACATTTTAAATCACCTCCTTTTTAATTTTTGGATTTATAGTCATATTCTACTATTTGGAAATACCCGCCAGTCTTTGGAACCGATCTTTCACAGCAGTTTCCCGCGGTGTGTTTTCGTTTCTTCTTCTTGGCATGGTAGTTGAAGGTCTCTTGATAGCTTCGTTCAGTGATTTCGGTCTCCTATTTGGAGTACCCACTGCACTTTGAAGGGTTTCATAGATAACCTTCGCTTCCTCTATAGAATCCGATTTCTGAATAGAATCGACAATTTTTGATTTTTGTCGCTCATTCAGGGAGGGACTATTCAATGTTCGATTTATATAGAGTAAACGTGCGTTTGAAAGGTTAACTTCTTCAAGCTTTTCTTTCAAACGTAAAATTAATGTCTTGTATTCCTTGTTGGACTCCATAATAGAAACAGAGGATTTCTCTAGTTCTTGGATCCTTGCAAGGCTTTCACCTAGACGAATTTCTAAAGCATCTTTTTCTGGACTTTCTTCTGTTTCTTCTTCGTCCATCTGGCCGGCTTTTTCCAGTTCTTCTTCATATTCCATTACGCCTGTAGGAACTGAGTCTCCGGGGTGTGCTGCCCATCCCGTGGGTTGCGCTCCCATATCGCGAAGAACAGCTTCTAGTAAGTCGTCATCAACCTCGAAGTCCTCTCCGAGCATACCCATAAGATCTTCTTCTTCATCATCTTCTGGAGACATTGGCATCTCCATTTCTGGACCGACGTCCGGTCCGATCTCCATCGGCAGTTCTTCGTGTGGGGCAGGCTCTCCCATTTTCATTTCGTCAGCGACGGCTAGGAGATCCTCTAGTTTAAATTCAATTTGCATATCCGCTTTCTCGTCCGGACAAGGGCAGAGTGGCTGCTCTTCGGCGGCACCCATGGCGACGGCCTCCTCTGGCGGCATTGCTAGAGCGTCTGGCTCTGGCTCTGCACCTAGGCCGAGCATTGCTTCTTCTGGAGGCATTTCTTGCTCCAACAAAGAATCAACAGCGTTTTTCACTTCGGCTGAGTACCTTTCTAATATAGCTGTTTCGGCGTTTTTAAGCGCAGCAGCTCTCAAATCATTAGCATCGATTATAGCCTGTTCAAGCAATGAAGACATAATTTACCCTCTATAAGTCCATTTTCACAAAATAAATAGTATCCACAATTCACAAAATCCTATTAAGTTACAGATAGATCAACTCTAAAAACAGCTTACTTGTCCCTTTGAGCTTTCTCTATAACCCTTTTTCGTCTTAATTTCTCTCGCCTCTTTATATCAGAGGGCTTTTCGTAATACTGTCGTTTACGGAAATCCTCGACAATTTTGATCTTTTTGCACTTTTTTAAGAACCTTTTTATAGTTCTTTCCGGGTTTTCGCCGGGTCGTGCCACTACCGTGACGTGCGAAGGTTTATTACCTTTTGTGTTTATTTTGGGGGCGTCATGCCTGCGTCTTCGATTACCGTAATCGTCTCTATTGTCACGGTGGTTGAATCTTTTTCTGTTATAAGCCATTATTTACTCTGTTATCCGACACCATCGAGGCCAGACCACGACGATGTTAAGCTAGAGAATGGAATATTAGTTAGGCCTGCAATGACAGTAGCATACTGATCGTCGGCGGCTCCAGATGCCATCAAATATAGTTTTGTAACACGCATGTCTGCGGAGAAGGATGCGGATGGTTGCAACATCACAAAATTAGCTTCTTCCGGGTTTAGACCGTTCCTAGAAAAAGAAACCTTAATCTCTCCCAGTTGTCCTGCGGCGCCGCCGCCATCATTCCTAACAGTAACAAACTTTGAAACACTTGGAAGTACAACTTCCGCGGCTGTTGTATTAGCGCCCGTATCAGGTACCTGAATCAGCGTCTTAATATACGGTCTTCCGCTAACTTGATATGAGCCAACGTTACTTAGCCCAACTTGATATCTTCCGAAATGAAAATTATCCGACATTTCTTATTCCTCTCTTTATATAAATAGTCCTAGCCTAGTAAAGCTTTCCAGTTTTTTCCACCCAAAGCCATAATTCCCGAAATATCTACTCCGGGGTCTTGAGGGTCAATTCCAGTAAGAGCGCCGCCACGTTGGCTTTTCGTGGCGCCGGCTTCATAATTTGATAACGGCTCTGTTCCTTCAAAAACGTTAATCCCATTAAAAGTCTCTTTTTTAAAAGAGTTTAATAACTCTTTCTTGTCTTCATCCATTCGCTTCCGAACTTCTTGAATTCGTGCGGTATCATGTGAAGATGTTGGTTGTGGGGCCGAGGTGTGCTGTTCGCGCATAATTGGCTGAACGTTTATACCTTTTACCACTTCCGATATAACCCCTGAAAGAAGACCTTCTTCAAGAAGAGATTCGTGGATACACTCTTTAACAAGGGGCTTAATAATTTTTTTTAGATCTGCTCTTTTCATTTTTCTCTCAAGATGTCGTTCATAATACGATTAATTTTGTCTGCTTTGGTAAAGATGTTTGGATCCTTACTCTCTTTCATCATAAAGGCGCCGGGTGTTGAAGGCTCTGATACAAAATCAAAGCATATCAATTGGAAGTCATCTTCTACAATTGTGTTACCCTTCTCTTCTCTGGTTGATCCTAAGCCTCGTGACGAAATGCCAAGCGTAACGCCAGATTGTGCTAGGTTTTTAAGAATCTCGCCTGATGGTGTGTTTAGGATTTCAACTTTACCCATAAGGGCTTCTCCATCCCACCACATGTCTGTGACAAGGTGAGATGCGTTTTTAAGATTAATAACTGAATCGTCAGGATGGTCCAACTCACCCAATGCCCGACGCTCCTTAACAAGCTTCCAATAATTTTCTACTTCACGTTGAAGTATCCTCTTCTTGTACACGCGGCCATTGCCATTAGGCGTGTCAAACTTCTGCATACAACCAGTCATGTAAAACTTCTTGCCTGCGGCCATAAGTTTCTTCTCTTCCTCGTTCAGCATGTCTTGACATACCCCTCCATCACAAAGGGCGTAATATTCTCTTAAAAGTTGTTTTCCCATATTAATCTCCATAAACAATGTATGCGGGCGCAACCCGCACGAGCTAAGATCCGCTACAGCAGCGGCGAACTCTTGGTATATTTCTAAGTCGCATTATTTAACTCCCTTGTCGAATTTTATGCCTTCGTCTCCTACGATCATTGAAAGAAAATAAGAAACTCCAGATCCTACACATGCACAAATTAAAAAGTTTGCTAACGTGTAGTCAAAAGTAAATAGTTCTGTCCATTCATTAATGACGAAGAAAAACCAGCCTGCGTGGAATCCAAAGCATAAAGGACAATGGAATAACTTTCCAAAACCCCAAAGCCACTGTTTGCTTGGTCGGATCCTATTAAATATGCTTGCATACACAACAAGAAAGGTCAAGCCGTAACAAGCAAGCGAAAACCATAATAATTCCATATTAACTCCTATAAACTATCAACATGTTTAACAAAATTATAACCCATTTCAGATGCGTCTGCTATAGTAGCTACGACGGTTTCTTCTTGAGACCCTAGGGATTGTCTTACATCATCCATAGTAATGTCTGGGAATTTTGGTGTTGGGTCGCCGGGGAAGAATGTCCACATAGTCAACTTGTTCGGATCGTCTTTGGTGGGCCCTAATATCAATGTAGTGTGTTTAACCTTTCGATTCCCTTCGGGGATTTGTGTCACTACTTCAGCCAACTGTTGGCCAAACTTAGGGCTGTCTTCGTCTTTCACTGTAACTTTGCCACCGTGGGCTGGCTGGAACCTGACTGGCTGCTCTTGTGGCAAGCCCTTGATTTCGGCGATGCCTAGGATGCCGGGGATTGGAGCTTTGAAAGCTATAGCGGGGCTGTTAATATTTGGATGATTATACGGCTCCCAGTTAGCGTTAATCAGATCGTCAGGTGATACTGGTGAAGAAAAGACGCTTCCGGCTGCTTCGGGGCCCGGGTTTCTTTGTACGACCGAGGCCTTTAAATACTCCGGGTCGGTGTTGGCGAAAGCTTGTTTCACGGTATCGTCAGTCTCTGCCTCGTTGACAAACTGGTTCCACCTCTCAAATAGTAACCTCATCATTCGCTCCTAAAGGGTGTAGTTCTGCCAGTAAGGGCCATAATTATATCCGGG
>Ga0098059_1000400_pt1 | contig 27876 bp, 24 predicted proteins | sample 20_taG_FD_92580 | JGI IMG/M metagenome (GOLD analysis project Ga0098059, IMG submission 92580) | Marine viral communities from the Subarctic Pacific Ocean - 20_ETSP_OMZ_AT15318 metaG | ecosystem: Environmental > Aquatic > Marine > Oceanic | place: Subarctic Pacific Ocean | collected 2015-01-19
AGACTCCCTGTGCTAATTTTACACCTGGTTCCAACATTTGTGTTTCCGTGCCAATATTGTGGAGGTTCACAAAGATCTCTCCAGTGTACCCTTGGTCCACAACACAGGCACCTGTGACTAAAGACCTCTTTGCTGCGACCCCAGACTTGTTCATTATTTGTAGCATGTATCCACTTGGAACCTGCATCTTAATACCAGTGCCCAGAATCTTTGACTGTCCCGGATCTACAAAGACCGGGTCACGATTCTCTGGGGCGAAAAAGAAATCCATTCCAGCATCCGCGGGATGTGCTCTTCGGGGCAACTTTGCCGTTGGTCTCACCTTATATACTCTCACCTTTTCTTCAAACATAGTCTCTCCTTTAATTTATATTAACAATTAATCTTTCTATTGTCAAGATCTTTTTTCCACTCTTCTAATGTTTTTCTGCCTTTGGATTTATTACATGACCAGCAGCAAGAAACTACATTATCTATAGTATAGTGACCGTCACTGTCTAACCTGTCTAAACCAATGGTCTCAATCTCTGCTCCGCAATATTCACAAGGTTTTTGCCAAAAGGATTCAAATTGTTCCTCCGTTAAATGGAACTCTATCCCTCTTTGTTTTGCGCCGCTCTTGTATTCAGAGAATTTACCTGGAGGTGTGCGTCGGTATTCTTGCAAGCTTTCTTTGTTTTGTTCACGGTATTGCTTGTTTTGTTCTTGGATGCGTTCTTTGTTTTGTTCATAGTATTGCTTGTTGCGTTCTCGGATGCTTTCTTTGTTTTGTTCACGGTATTGCTTTCGTTGTTCTCGGATGCTTTCTTTGTTTTGTTCATAGTATTGCTTGTTTTGTTCTTGGATGCTTTCTTTGTTTTGTTCACGGTATTGCTTTTGGTATTCTGAGATGCTTTCTTTGTTTTGTTCACGGTATTGCTTTCGTTGTTCTCGGATGCTTTCTTTGTTTTGTTCACGGTATTGCTTGTTTTGTTCCAAGATGCGTTCTTTGTTTTGTTCATAGTATTGCTTAATGCTTTCTTTGTTTTGTTCACGGTATTGCTTTCGTTGTTCTCGGATGCTTTCTTTGTTTTGTTCATAGTATTGCTTAACACAATCCTTGCACCAGGATTGCAACCCATCTTTACTTTTGCCGTATTTATGAAACTCTTCAAATGGTTTCTTTTGCTTGCACTTATTACACACCTTCATGAACAACTCCTATGCCAATAACTTAAACATTTTTCTCACAGACCTTGTGCTGAATCCCCACTGAGCATCCCAGTTAAGTCTTGCCATGTAAGGTCTGTTGACGTGAACTCGATCAGTCTCTGGTTTGACACCCCAACACTTAATAGTATTTGTTTCAGAGTTTGAGTCAATAACCCTGACAAGATAATAATCTTTACCATTCCGTGTCTTCTTTTTAATCACCTCTCTAGGGATGAACCAGACAACCTGTAGATCAGGATCAAACTCTGAGATTGGAGGAATGTACATCTCATCCAACTTCCTCATGATCTCTGGACCCATAACAAGGTTGATGGGAAATACTCCGGTTAGATCCACCAAGTACTGAATCTTCTCCTCTTCTGAAAAGTCGCCCTCTTCGGCATACTTCTCTATGTTCTCGGTTAAGTTCTTTTCCTTGCGTGGTCTATCAACTGCAATGGCGGACCAAAAGTGTTTTAGTCCCGTGAACCTGTCATCCATTAAATCATTTAGTGCTTGCGATCTTGTCAGAGCGTCAACAGTCTTCTTGTTCAACTTGCTGTACACCACGTTCTCATTAAACAGGAAATCCTCCACAGTGTTGAAAGGGCGGTTATCAAGTATCTGCTTGATCGCTGACTCTCCAAGACCCTTGATGGAGGTCAGTGGTTGGATTAGAGTCTTAGCATCTTCACCAATCTCCCAGACAGTTCCAGAAGTATTCACGTTCAATGGGACGATGTCATACCCAAAAGACTTAACGGTGTTAATCGCTCGTTCCTTTCTGGTTTCTGGTTCCTTGTCGAGGAATGCCGCCAACCAACACTCGGGATAATAGTTGAACAACCAAGCACACTGATAAGAAAGGATACAGTAAGACACAGCGTGCGATTTATTGAAACCGTAACCTGAAAAGTATTCGAAGGTTTGCCACAACTCTTGCGCCTGTGCCTTTGAGATGCCCTTCTCTACGCAACCGTCCTTAAACTTACACCAAATTCTCTCCTTCTCTTCTGCGACTGATCCTGTACCCTTCTTAGTCAACAACTTTCTAAGTTTGTTCCCCTCGTCAAGAGAAAGATTCTTGCCCAACTTGTGTGCAAGCATAGCAATCTGTTCCTGGAAGATCAGAAACCCAAAGGTCTCAGACGTAACTTCTCTCACTGTGTCGTTCAAATAGTAGACATCATCTGGATTCTCCTTTGCCGCAACATACTGTTCGTGCACATTTGCAGACAATGGTCCTGGTCGATAGATGGAAGTTATCGCCGCCAACTCGATAATGTTGTTGGGTTTTGCTTGTTCACAGAAGTTCTGTGCGCCCGTCTCAGTAAACTGAAAGATGCCTGCCCACTTACCGGTGTGGAATACATTCTCCCAGACCTGCTTATCATTAAGATCCATCCTTTCCGAGTGCAACTGTTCTTCATAGAAGTGGCGCACATCATCGAAAGTTGGATCAGGATTGTTGTGATAACGCTTCAACACATGGCGGATGGCACCCTCGATCATCCTCAAGGAGGCAAGACCAAGAATATCAAACTTAATAAAACCCATTGGTTCCAGGTGGCGAACGTTCTGCCCTTCGCTCCACGGAGTCTGCCTGACACCCTTACTGTTGATCAAGGGCATCCACTCATCAAGATTCTCTCCGACCACGACACCACCAGCGTGACGAGAGGCAGATCGAGTCTGACCATAGAGCGTATTGATGTGTGTTTTGATGTCCGGATACTTTTCTAAGAACTTTTGCAGAGTCTCTGAGTATTCCATCAACTCCTCAAAGGTAGGATTGTATACTCCCGCCGTAATGCCATGTGCCTTCTTTGCCAGTGGCATTGCCTCATGGAGCATCTTGCCCGTGACGTTGTTGACCTCGGTAAATGGCACTCCATAAAACTTTGAGATGTCTTTTACTAGAGATCTTAACTGAAGCGTGTTCCAGTTTGTGATGGGCACCACTGTCGAGTCGCCCCATGCCTCAACCAACTCCTCCTTTAGTTTCATCGGTTCCGCAGTATCAAAATCAATGTCAGGATAACCACTACCACCTTTAGTCAAAAAACGCTCAAATTGGAGTCCGTACTTGATCGGATCGACCTGGGTAATACCTAGGGCATAGGCGACCAGAGAACCCGCCGCAGAACCGCGTCCTGCGCCTGTCAACTGCGTTTTAGAGGCACGATCTGCGATTGCCTTCATAGTTAAAAAGTATTTAGAGAAACCTCTGTTCTCAATGATGTCTACCTCGTACTTTAACCTCTCAACATATTCCGGTTTGTCAGCGAAACCTCTCAGTTTGGCACCCTCAATACAATAACTTGCAAGCGCCTGTTCTGCGGAATATCCGTCAGGGACGACAAACTCTGGTAGACGGACTGTGTTATCTGGGAAGAAGGACTCTATCCTCTCATGAGCAATATGGTGAGTCCTCTCAATCGATTGCCGAACAAGATCGTCATCATACTCAGAGTTGCACTGCGCTGAATACTTTTTATACGATTCCCACATTTGGTCGCCGTTCTTTGGATACAGTTCATATCCTATCTCTTCAACTGAAAGTGGGATTTCATCAGAAAGATATTCTGGTTTGCTCTTGCCCAACCATCCCAACCTCTTGTACAACTCACGATCCTTCCAGGCACCTGGAGAGTAGTAGTGACTATCTGCAGTCGATATCAGTTCAACTCCGGACTCATAATGCATCTGGATTATGTACTGATTTAACTCATGTTGTTCAGGGACGTTGTTCCATTGCAACTCCCCATACCAACGGTCACCGAAGATGGACTGCATCTTTTGTGTCGTCTTGCGCATGGCACCAACGATAGCGTCGGGACCGGAATCTCGGTTGTTCCAATAGTCCTGGGCATAAGTGCCACCCAAACACGCACTTGCTGCTATGATGCCTTCATTGTGTCGCTTGAGCATTGCATAATCAACACGGGGAAAACGATAATAGTTATCACCAACATAGGACTTCGATATCATCTTAAAAAGATTCTTCAACCCTACTGGGTTCTGCGCGAGCAGAATCAAATGTCCTCGCCTGTTGAGTACCGACTTATTCTTTTTCTTGGACTCCTCATTCTCAACAGTCGCGCCAGACTGCAAACTGTCATACTGAGACTTATTCTTTGCTTCTGCCCTGATCTCATCATAGTCTTGCTTCCACTTCGACACGGAAGGGAGGAAATACACCTCGCAACCATAGATTGGTTTAAACTCCTTGCCCTCCTTTTGCATCTTCTTAGCATGCAGCACCTGATATGCCAACCCATTGGCGTTCCCATGGTCAGTCAAAGCAAGGGCATCCATGCCGTTTTCATACGCAAAGTCCATATGCTGTTGAGGATACCCCATTGCATCAAATATAGAACCCGCAACAGAATGGGCGTGCAACCCAACGAAAGGAATTTCCGAAACTACTCTACTCTTCGAACTCATGGAGTACCCCTTCCAGATCACTCTTGATCGCATGTAGGTCGCTGATCAATGATTTAAAATCTGCTTGCGATTCTTCGGCAGATATTCGCATGACCTCCATCAGGAAGGTTGCCTGACCATTTGTCAGGTCGGCGGGTCGCATAGGCAAACCGGCGTCCTCGATGATATAATATGGAATTATATCGTATACGTTTTCCAACGAAACATCACTCTTCATTTATTGGATCCTCCAAATCTTCAAATTTAATTTTACCATAAGTCTTGTAAGTTAAGTACCTTCGCGTAGGCGCATAGGACTTCTCCGCTATTTCCGTTCTCATATATAGCACATATCTATGCCAATTGTCAATAGGATAATACTCTTTTACTTCAATTATATTAGAGTGCAAATCTTTAGCAGGGTGGAAGATCTGTTCCAAGGTGAAGTCTTTCGATGACCAACGGTCTGAACTAGGCATAGACGGAGACCCTCCGGTACAGGACTGCTTTACTTCCGTAAGATAAAGTTTATACTCCTCTGCATCAAATGTGAAGGGCAAGTACAACCCGTCCGCGACCGTCTTGCCACCATAGGATACAAAGGTCGGGACACTAGACCGGATCACCCCTCTCTTGTTGGAGATGGAATAGTTGGGCAAGACAGCACAAGGAAATGAAACAAAGTATCTATCCGGGGTTAACCACTTTGACATCTTACTGCTCATCAAGAATGCAGTCAAGGCACCATGAAGAACTGACCATCCGAGACTGTCTCGGCGATCACGATCTCTAGGGTGAATTGGAGTGTAGAATATCGGTATACGGACCTTTGATTCGGAAGGAGTCTTGGTCATACTAGCGGCAAGGACCGATCTCGCATCATACAACCAATCACCCAACCTTTCCTTGATCAACGGTTGAACGTCATCATTGCACACAATCCAAATCGTGTCACATCCAGCAAGAGAACAATCCAAGACACTGCGCTCGATGGCGGTATACTTGTCACCAATCTGAGTAAGGGCAGGACCCCAAGGCATTTCTAAGTCGTTCGGCAAACCAGCGACTGGGACAACTCCTGCTAGGTGATATCCCTTGGTCCTGTCTTCATGGAGTTTGTCCACCTAATATATCCTTCAATCCCATATGCCCACAGAAATGCACTTTGTCTGTGGAGTGATAGAGAGTACTCGGAATCAACTCAGTCTCTCTGGATGTTGGTCTCAACCTCACCTTGTACCTGTGAGCGATGCCCTTCTTATCATAGTACGAAACCCTACCCTTAATATCATGTTCCAACATGTGATGGCGCACTTTGAACACTGCCATCGTATCAGAGAAATCAAACTCTGTCAACTGATCCTCGCTCAAGTAGGAAACAGCGGCGATGTCCTTGTATTCATGGTTCCCGTCGATTCGGTCTGAAGGGTAGAAGATAATCTCTTTAATGAAGTCATCGTTCGTTCTTATGTTCTCCTCTTTGTGCTTCTCGCAGCGATCGACGGCGAACCAATCGACAACTCTATACAAAGAGTCCCGTTCTTCTGCCACCGTGAGATCGTGCTTAACACCGTTCTCAGTCTCAAACAAATAACAATCTTCGTACTCTAAGTCCACCACGTTTATGTTGTCGTATGTTACGCGGATCTTTTCCTCGTCAACCGTAATCTGATTTACAAGATCGCCAAAGGGATTCATACCCTCCAACCCCATCTCCCAAAGATCTTTAGACCAGAACTCTATCTTAACAGTGTCGCCATAAGTATCAAATCGGAATGGACACTCTTCGTTGGGAAGCACAACGGGTATCTTATGCTTCTTCGCATACGCTATCGCCTCTGGGGTTGACCCTATAACGACTTTGTCGTATTTGATCTTCTTTATTGATGCCACGGCAAACACATCATGGAGTGTTGACTTCCTGCCGAACGCTTCTTCATCGACACATTCTTATAAAAGCGCCAGGAGGGAATTATCATATTGCCTGCTCCCTGATCTTCGGCGGGTGCGTTGTTCATGTTCGCCCTAGGGAGACATGCTTGGTCTATGATTGACATCAGATCGTTGTACATGCTGACGGGATCATTTGTCAAATCAAAGTTTCGACCTCCAGTGGCGACTGCTCTCTCATCCCAATCATAGAACGGAGAAGCGAAGGTGTACATAGTAGTGTTTCTTGCTGCTGCAAGAGCATCATTGAGGTTGTCGCCGGTGATCTCTGGTTCTAGATAACTCTGCGATGCCTCGTCGCTGAACACAATGACTATGCGATCAGTGTTCCTTCTCCAGTTGACGAAGAAGTTCTCCAATGGGGGATCAGAAAAGATTCCATTGATCCATTGCCTCTGCCCGATTTCAACACCTACACCGAGGTTTCTCACCGAAAGGAAGACTGCGTCTCTCAACATCTCGTTGCCGCCATCGACATCATTAAAATCAATTGTAGAAAACCTTTGCATAAAGTCGTTAAAAGGAGAGATGTCCGAGACCATCCTGAGTGTTTCAATGTGTCCGTTTGGTACGTCCGGATGATCGCCATCAAGTGGTCCAATGATTAGACCCCAATGGATCGCATCTTCAGCATTAAAGTGTTGGGCGAATCGACCAAGTGCCATGAAGACTGCTCTGATTTCATCCGTCATAGATCCGCTGGTGTCGATTATCAGTAAGACATCTGTGTCCGCGACCTCCTGACCGCGGTCTATGACACCGTCACAGTCGTCATCTGCACCATTACAGATCTCTTCCGTTGGTACGACCTCACCGCCGCAAATGCCAGGAGCGAATCTACCGGCGGGGTCAGGTGCGCCCCATCGACCCTCCGTGCAGGATTGTTCCCCAGGAACACATATGCCTACGTTTAGAGAGTCCGGAGGTCCAGTATAGCAAGGTTGGCGTAATTGCTCATCCACCAAATCATCGCAGTCCTCATCAAAGTTGTTGCATACCTCCTGTTCAATTGGGCGACCAATGCCTGGGTGGCACTGCTCCCCTTCTTCAAGAGGAAAATATGAACAAAGGGACAAGCAGGGAGTCATCACTATCTCTTGGCAGTCAATGTCAATGCACTGGCAAGTTTTAAATCCCATTCCGCACATCAGTGGTGGTTCTGAACAAGGAAACAATACTCCGACTTGATCGATGGTGCACAGGCATTCTAGACCGTCATCCGGTATCCCATTGCAGTCGTTGTCGAAACCGTCGCAGACTTCCTCCTCTGGTCTTCTTGCGGTGCAAGACCCCCAACGTCCAGCAATACAGGTCTCAGTACCACGCTCACAAGGCGTTTCACACTCCCTAACGAGTCCTTCATCAGTAACCCCGTCGCAGTCATTGTCATCGCCGTCGCACTGTTCTGCTGGTACAGGTCCACAACGGTTGCAGGCATTGAGTTGTCCTTCGTCAACTTCACCGTCGCAATCGTTGTCCTCAGTATCACAAACCTCTTCTTCAGGAGATGGAGCATCACAGTTGATAAGTTCTCCTTCTACACAATCCGCTTCGCCTTCTCCGCAATCGTTCTGACATGGAAAATCCCCTTCGTCGATGCGATTATCACAGTCGTCGTCTAATCCGTTACACCCTTCATCGACACACGGTTGGCAAGGTCCAGGAATAAGTGCACCCTTGTTGCACCAAATCTTTTGCCTACCTTGAGTTCCATCAGGCAACTCGCAATCAAACCACTGAATGAACTCGCCTGTTGAACCCGGTGGACACTCATGCACCAAGGTGCACTCCCCCTCATGAAGAATAGATGGCGGTGGACAGGTGGGGTCTGCCTCCTGATCACAGGGCAAATACTCTTCGTTACATATGCTTATTATGATAGACCTTGCATGAATTTGCTGGTCTGGGCGTGGAGGACAATACCATTCCTGGCGCTGGCAGCATTGAGGGTGGCAAGTGCAATACTCCTCATGTGAATCCAAAACTGTGACATCATCGCAAGATGAGGTGGGGGCAGCATCGGGCACTGCATCACGTATAGGCGAACTATCTATGATCGGAATATCTGGCGGCACCTTTACATCCTGCAACGTAAGTCCAGGGTTTTGGTCTAGACCGTCCGATATTCTTGGCGCACTGTCGTCGCAGGCGACAAGGGACAATGCCATTAGCAATGCTGCTTTTTTCATCTCATTTCTCCATTTCTTTTTTATTTCTATATGCCTTTACGGACTCTGGATAATGCTTTTCTGCTATAGTCAAGCACGCTTGTGCAACTTGCTGGATCTCCCACTGAGCGCCTTCATGGACTCTCAGGGAAACAAACTTTAACAAGTTATGCAGACTCACTGTTCCATAGTATTGCGTGTAAAGATTTTGGGGTAGGACCCCTCTTGCCTGCTCCCTACAGACGCCTGCCTCAATCAAGGACTTATAAAGTGACAAACTTTTTTGGTTATGAGACTGTACCGCGTCTGAAGCATAAAATGGTGCCGTAGGCACCAAACCTCGATAGTTCGTATTCAAATCTGGATTTACAGTCTCTTCTGTGCTTGCCTGCCGGTTTGACTTGTGCTGCGAGCGGAACTCGCTAGGTTCGTAAAACCTCATATCTACAGAAGTATATCTACGACTGATCTCATTATACGCCCAAGTCCGGTGGCGATGGTGTTGACTCCGAATAAATAAAGGAACAGTAAAACGCATTGTGATAGTACAATGCTCAAATGGACTAGTGTGATTATGTTTGATGAGGTAATTAATGAGTTTAACATCCTTATCATCTACTTCCTCCTTTTCCGTCCCAAAAGACACTCGGGCAGCGTTGACGACGGAAAGGTCGTTGCCCATGTGCGAAATGTATTCTACTGCGCCGATACCGTCATCATAAAGATCAACCCTCATTGAGACCTCTTATAATCCCAACAACGTAGTTTTCTAGGACCAAGTGATGTCTTCCATTGTTAACCTCAATCTCCTCCAGCATAGACTGGTCTACAACGATCGTCACTGGATCTGGGGCGCGGTTTGGTTTCAATTCTTGGAAATGCTTTGCGCAGTCTGCCGAGACATCTACCACAGTGGCCAAAATATATTTGTCCCTCTTTGCAGAGGCGTACCCTTCAGGCAGCAGGACGGTTGATGCGTCCTCCTCTTCCTTGTGTGGGTGAGGCACCACCAACAAATGACGATTGACTGGTTTCAACCTAGTAAGTTTAGACACCTGTCAGTCTCCCAACGGTCCTCTTCAGTTGATTAAAGTAATCCGTCAACTGTTCCATATCAGTATCCTGAGTGACTAGACGATATGCCTTTACTGCCAATCTCATGTCTTCTGTGGATAACCAATTGTTATCTCGATAACTTTCTCTTAAGTCTTTGCGCTGCTCTTTAAATGGTTGAATGCACTCCTCTATGGCAGCAAATGATTTAATAAAATTAATTAAGTGTTCATCTCTGGTGAACTCGTCGTTGTTACTCATTACAAACTCCTTTATTGTTAGAGATTAGATTATACAAATATTATAATAGAATGTCAAGTATTTTTAAATACTTTCTTTGAATTGCTTAATCTCCGACAAAGTGGACATCAACTTATCCACGTCGAATGCTCTCAACATGTCAACCCTATACTCTTCAAGGCGGATGGTCTTGTTCTCACCCTCCCTGTTTCTCAGTGCATCATTCTCTTTAACACAAGCATCATACGCTTCATCGTTAAACCATTTAACTTTCGCATACGACCACGGAACAAAACATTCCTGACCTGGTGGCACATAAACACTGGTGACAATGCCATATCTTCTAATTGCGTGCCACTCGTTATAAACTACGTCTCCTGCTTTCATTTTTCCTCTCTTTCTTTTTGGTCTATTTTCTCAGCAGATATTTTATCGAACCACACAACGACCTGCGTGTCGCCGCCATGGATTCTATAATAGACGCCTCTGTATGTTTTGGCGTCTTCGTCCCGAATGGGAGTAAAGTATTTTGCATATTCTGGATTTGGATGTGGTTTGTCTTCGCCTGTGAGGGACTTGAAAACCTTGTCGTAATCGGGGCGAGTCTGCCCAGTAGCCGTTCTTGACTTCTGCAGCAAATTCTCTGGGTCTTTCAAGAGATCATAAACATCCCCTGCGTCTACCGTTGCAACGTAGAGATTGACGTTCTGTGACTTAACCAACGTTTCGCCCTCTGCGGGATCCACATAAAAGAATACTCTTGGGAACGACGAAACATTGTAGTCGTTTCTAGAGTAGGACCGCCTATTCGTCTTGAAGTACTCCGGATCTAAAACGATGGTGTCGGAGTCCGTTGACGAAAAGTGATACAATTCTAATGCGCCAGAGGAGGCAATGTTCTCCCTTAGTAGAAACCTCCTCCACTTTCCAAATAATCCCTTCATGTCTCCTCTCCCAAAGGAGGGTATATCTCACCATACCTCCTTCTCGCTTCCCATACACTACCTGGATTTTCCCTGAAATGGACTCTTCTTTCCGGAAGTGCTGTGAACCTACGCTTGTCTTTCTTCAGTTGCGTATAGAACTCTTGCTCTATATCCTCTGGTTTAAACGAAGAGAAGGACATATCCACAGACCCATCTTGAGTAAGATAGTATGCCCCAGTATCTTCTGAGTTTGGTGGTTTGAAGAAGAAAGAGTCTTGATTGTACTTTCTTGCAACCTCGAAACCGAAATCCTTAAGGGCATCAATATCCCCTCGTGAAACAATTACAATAGAATTTTCTGGATTTGCAGTGTCAACCAGGGACTCTTCTCCCGTCTCTGGGTCTACAACCTTCTCCTTGTATCCACCGACGGCAGGGATGTATCCAAATCCTGAACTTCTCGCTGCAGCGACCAAATCCTGATAGTTCTGTTTGTTGATTTGATACTGCTCCTCGTCCTCTTCTTGGGTGCATTTCCTGCCCTTCTCAGCATTGCACGTCCTGTCGCTTGTGAGAATTATAAACCCATCTTCCATGTACTTTGTCATGACCCTCGCGAGGCGTGCCTCAGTCAATGGAATCCACCTAATTTGATTGGAGTACTTCCTCCAACCACTCATTATATCTCTCATGCTGTCACTCCTACTTTCGGTACTGTAGCACCAAACTTAGGCGCAAAACTTCTTATTGAAGAAAAAAGCGCAGACTGAGCGATCAAGTTGGGGAACTCCTGGGTGGGTGGCAGTGTATGCTGGTGGCAAGCAGCATAGACGATCGCTGCGGACAACGTCCTCATTTCCTGCTCCACCTCTCGAACTTCTAACGAACTTAGATTACCTGCTTCAAGCACCTTGTGTAATGACACTAACTTCTCTACTACTTCTCTTCCTTCCATATCTGTCCTCCTGTTAAAACGATGTTATGGTGCACTGCCCACCGGCACATGCTGCTTCAGACTTAAGGTCTGTATTGTCTTCATCCTCGATGATCTTAGTCAACTCAACTTCGGTCAAGTCATGCATAAGAACCTCGTAGGTTTCCTTTGAGCAATCCTCAAAGGGCGTCTGCTTATAAGTACCAGTGTCGTATGGCAAAACGGACAAACCATTGTAACTTTGCCTATTTTCCCACATCCACTCACCCACATCGTTCCACTCAGCGTCCTTAATAGAGATGGTCGCAGAAACATTGTGAGTATTTTGCCCTTTCTTGAACCCTGGTCGGACCCATCGTTCTGAGACTTCCTTAACTCTTCGCAACAACTGCAATGCGGACTCTGTCCTAAGAGTGGCGTCTTCAGGTGCCTTTTGGGGCAAAGAGATAACCGCAGTGGTGTGGGGACTAAAGTATTCATCTTCCACCAATTCGGGATGCTCGTTAACCAAGTAAGGATAGATAGACTCATTCTTGCCGACACGTACCCTTCTGATGTAATAGTCGTTATGCCACGCGTGGATGCCCGAACTAGTCCCCAACACAAGTGAAGTAGTTCCTGCTGGTTTTACGCAGGTCGTTCGCGCTGCAGGACGGATGCCGAGTTTATCAGCAACACGCTCATTCTCTGCCTTCACAACATCCGCTGCGATGGCCATATCTAAACCAAGGACCTTGCCTGACGCAATGCCTGTCATGGAAACCCCAATCAGCGAATCTCTTTCGGTATTTCTCCTCCAAACATCTCGAAGATAGTGGAAGTCAGTATAACTTGCTTGCAGAGTTCCAATGAAGGACGCCGCACGGACACGCTGCTCAAGATCTTCCTGGTCTGTGATATTCGAGACGTTGACTTCGGTGAGATTACAAAACTGGAATGGTCTCAATCCTATCTCGCAACAAGGGTTTGTTCCCCAGTCCTTATCGTTTGAAAAATAAAACCCTGGTTCGCCTGCACCAGACGCACGAACCCTGTCCCACAAGTCAAGAAAATAGGACTTGTCTATCTTGTGTCTCAACAAGACAACAGAATTGTTAGCACGTCCACGTTGGGGATTGGTTTCCCACCAGTTGCCTGTTTTGGCGGAAAGCATTTGCTGATCGTCTGCCGAGAACAATGAAATCAATGCTGCTCGGCGGATGCCGCCAGCGAGAACTGCATCGGCAATATGACACACTATGTCGTGAACCTCTATGGGTTCCAACTTATCACCATTTGTCTTCTCTTCCAACATGCCCTCTATCTTAACCAGGCATTCCCTCAAAGGTTGTGGTCCAGGTGCCTTGCCACCGGAGGTTATGAGTCTTGCACCCTTTGGTCGGATGTCTGAATAGTCAAACCTAAGTTTTGATCCGCCATGAAAGTAAGTACGGACCAGTGCCTTTACGGCATCTGCCCATCCCTCAATTGAATCATTGACCAAGAACCTTCTTGTCCTCTTTTTGTTGGGTTTCGTAATCTCTGGAAGTTTCTCCACATGATGCCCCTGGACACTATATCCCACGCCGGTACCACCGAGAAGAAGGAACATGGTTTCCCCGAACGCTCGCCAATCATCAATTGGCATATACGCACAATTGAAGATACGATTTGGGGCAACCTCAATTGGTTTGCCGCCGAATTGCATTGACCGCATGGAGGGTAGAACCTTCTTGTCAAAAACATGTTGATACGCGCCCCGAATCTCGTCTTCGAGTTCCGGAAACTTCTTTATATGCATCTTCATATTTCTAGTGACCAACTCCTGCCAGGTCTCTCTTCGCTCAAGGTCTGGCAGATACCTTGCATATTTCATGTACACCGTAATGTCTGATAAAATCTTAGTTGACAATTCCATTTTTCTTTTCTCCTCCTCCTTGGTTCTTGAATTTTTGATATTTCTCAGCAAGCATCTCTTTTTGTCTCTTTGCAGCATTCATGACTATATCTTCTATCACTTCATTCGATTGAGGCAAGACCTTAATCTTGACATTGCTAGTATCCATGAAGAGAGGATAGATCAACCCATCGGGACCATTCCTGTTTTTTGCTATAAACATGCGCCCTGTGTTGTTGTTCTTGTCGTCGATTGTGCGTGAAATAGTGAATATAAAGTCAGCGACGAAACACTTGTTAAATGCCTCCGAAATTGATTCCATTGTGATGACTTCTGCATTAATACCTGACCTATTTGTCTGTGATGCTGTCCACAGAGGGCACTCATTCTCTTGTGCCATCCCGCGTAGTTCTTCATAAATAGTTTCCAACTGATGTCTTTTCTCGTCTTTCGATGAAGAAATCGGTTTTATTAGATCTCCATAGTCAACAATGATAAGGTCTGGTTCAATTCCACGATTTTTTAGTTTTGCCAAATGGTTTTTGATAGTCTGGACTGTGGCGGAACGGGTTGGATACTCCTTGACGATCAGTTTGCCAGGTACATCCTGTATTTCTTCATAAATCTTCTCCTTAAAGGCGGTGAGATCCTTTAGGTGTATCCCTGTTATAACGCTGTCGTAGCGACTGGCGACGATGGTATCCGCCAACTCTAGCGTATAGTGAACAACACTCTTTCCGGCGAGCAACGCTTGGGCACCCAAGTGAACCAAAACCATACTCTTCCCACTGCCCGTGGGAGCAATGACCACGCCCAGTTCTCCCGAACCAAGACCACCTTTAGAAATCTCATCCACCTCTTTCCATCCGGTAGTCGCTGGATTACGCGATCTAATTTCAAACCTTTCCTCAAAGTCCGCCATGTAATCATAACCCAAGTCATTGCTTGATCCCAACTTAAGAGCATCATTGATTATCTTAGACACATCATCAAAAGAAGAAGACTTAATCAAATCCACTGATTTTAGAATCGCTTCCTTGAGTTTCTGCTTTCTACAGAAGTCAAGAGAAGTATCTTTTATGTACTCCGAACCCTCAACCTCTAGATCTTCTGATAGAATTCTCCCATAATAGTCACGGGTTAAAATCTGAGTGGGTTCGTTTTCGTTCTTGAGTCCGTTCCTAATGACAGAAGTCATCGTCTTCTTGGTCGGATGAACACCATATTTCTTACGATACTCCATTATCTTTCTAACGAATACCCGCAAGTGGTTCAACTCCAAGAAGTTGACGTTCAGCACCTCAAAGATTTGGTCCGCAAAAGGGCGGTCCTTCAAGATAAGGTGGCACAAGTCTTCTTGAAAACTTTTTCCAAATTTTGAGAAGTCTTCTCTGTCTATCATTTGCCCTCTAGTGAGATCTAGTTCTTAGATCTCTTGCTCTCAGCAATCATCAAGTTAAAGTTTCTATACAAACACTCAAGATTGATTTCGCCGAAACCATCATGAAACATCAATTTTCTAAGTTCAGTCTTATTGAACTCAGGTACCCACTCACTTAAAACACTCGTAATTCTATTTGCCATCTGCAGTGAAATGCTTGGACTACTTAGTTGCATTATTTTATAATTTTGCCTTATTAAAGGCAAATTGTCAAGCACTTTCTCATAAATCTTCAATTTAGACTCACATTGCTGGTGGCAATGATTCTCCAAATCAGAAATATAATAGTCAACGTCTTCTGCTAGGAATGGAAACGATTTGGCAATTGACTTCATCCCGATGCCTGGGACACCCTTCAGGTTGTCACTCTTGTCACCGTCCACAGAACGTGCCAAAGCAAAGTTTCTTGGATGAATATTGGTGTCTGTGAGGACCCTGGACGAATTAAGAACCTGATCCTGCGTCGGACGAAAGAGAAGCGTCTCATCATCCAACAACTGAATGAAGTCTTTGTCACTGGACACTATGACCTTCTGCCAATCTTTATAATGCTCTGAGTGCTTTATAAAGGCGATCACATCATCTGCCTCGACTCCATCTTCTCTAAACTGGATCATCGGGAGACAATTGACGTACTCTATCGTCCGTGCTTGTTGCCATATGCGATTCTCCATTTCTTGAGATTCTGTCAGGTTGTTTGCGAATCTGTTCAACTTTGGACTCTTCCTGCCCTCTTTGTACTCTTTGTTGATCGCACGACGTTTCAGAGAACCTCCTGCACCATCCCAAACGACAACAAACTCATCTGGTTGAATTTGTCTACAAAGTTTATTCAGGATCTTCATAAAACCGTTCACACCTCCCACAGGGTCGCCGTTTGGAGACAGCGAAGGGTTTACTATGTACGATCTCATGAACTGGTTTTGAGCGTCCACTATCATCAATCTTTTAGTCATTTACCTATTCCTTTCTTATGAAAAACCCCCAAGGAGATATTGCTCTCCTTGGGGGCAAGGTGCCAAAAACTATCTATAAACAGTCTCACTTGAAACCTCAGTTTTTGGCAGGTGGGTCGCTTTTGTCTTCCTCATCATAAAAGTCCGATGCCTTTCCTGTTCTATTACTGAACTTCATAATAACATCTTCATCCATGATTGTCAAGACTCTATTTCTAAATTTCTCTTCCTGGATCTTTGTCATCCAATGTGCTCGCTGAAACTTCTCCTCAGTGCCGTCTTCGTACACCAAGGCATACCAAGCGCCAGACTGCTTAAGACTTTCAGATATCTGGATAGCATCAAACCAACTCTCTTCATCTCGAACGCCGATTTCATCCGACGTTCCCCAGAGAATCTTAAAGTTGCAAGTGCGCCCGGTGGAACCAAAGCGAGACTTTTCAACCTTACACTTAACCTCGGATCCTATTCTAAATCCATTTTCATCTAGAACAAAGGATGCCTTTGCTTTTCTGCCAGTCAACCAAATCCTCAAAGAATAAGAATAAGGCAAAGTCTTTCCACCTGGGGTCATATAAGGCGTGGTCATTGCCTCGGAGGGTGACCTAGTGATGTTAGTCTTCAATTGGTTCAACACCAATAAACTAGCATTGGCATTGGCAATAGGGACTACCAACTTGGGCATACCCTTCGAGAGTACTCTCGCCTTCATCGCCATAGAGGATTGCGGGTTATAATCCGACTCCAGATCATGTTCAGACGGCGTAAGTGCTAATGAGTCCCATATAAACAACCATTTCTTTTCGACCTTCAAAAGGTCTTCAATAGTTTCAAGGACAAATTCGACAGACTGTGCCTGAATATATACTAGTTCCTCCAGGTCGCATCCGGCGCGGACAAGAAAACTCGGATCAATTGCAGACTCCGAGTCAAAATAAACCACAGTGCAACCACTTTTTTGTGCATTTGCCGCAACCTGTGCCGCCATGAAGGACTTACCTGTCGCCTCCAAACCTGCGATTTCTGTTATCTTGCCTACAGGAATACCCGCCAACTTGCCCTTGCACACAATGGAGTCCAACCATCGTGAACCAGTGGGAATCCACTCATCCACTTCGGTTGGATTTTCTTTGTTGAGATCATAGGCGACGTTTGTACCTGCCTTTTTGTTGATCCTTGCCATGATATCACCAGTGGATATCTTGCCAGGTTTAATTTTTGTCACCTTTTTCATCTGCTCCTTACCTCAACAGTTCGTTAAATGCTTTCTCTACCGCAGAAGTCTCACTAACAGGCGTGGTAGACCCATATCGCTCGACCTCTGTGTTGCCGGTGTCGGAGGATAGATGCTGATCCAGCAGGACCCTGACCTCTTCTGTCGACTTCTTCTCGAAGACAGTCTCGATGTCGGGCACAGACTCTAATAGTTCAGCACAACGCTCATCGCCGCCGATATTGTCGTCACACAAGACAGACTTACGAGGACGTGGACGGATATCAGTAGTAGGGAATGAAGCACCTGGTGCCTTTCCGTAAAGCAACTTGAGATCGTTTCCGTCTTCTGGGTCTGTAATATCACCATAGTCAGGGTCCAACACAATCCCTAGCAACTTTTGGTACGCTAACTTTCCGTATCCCCAAACGCGGACGCCTTCTGCCTCCTCGCCTCGAACTAAAACCGGAGAGAAGAATCTCTGCTTGGCAAACATGTCCTTTGCCATCTTCTTGCTCTCTTCTGTGTTCTCGTTCCACAATTGGTTTGCAAAGTCGCATACGGGACATTGCTCCCCAAAGTTTCTCTTGGGACAAAGGAAACTCTGATTGCCGACGCCATAATGGAAAAACTTTTCCTTGAATGGGTCGCCGTCGGGCGTAGGAAGAATTCGAATGTTGTTCTCCCCATCGGATGGTCGCCAGAAAGCATTGTTCCTCTTATCGCCTTTGCCGTTAAGGGTATCCAACTTCTGCTTCATCTTGTCTAAATTCAGTGCCATTATATATTACCTCCTATGGTAGTTGTTATTTTTTTGCACTTGCGCTATAGCAGGTCGGCAAATCTCCCGACCAACTGTTAATACTATACTATATGTTTGTTTGTTTGTCAAGGGAAAACCCCGATTTTTTTCAATCGGGGTCTTGTCGAACACTACTCTTCAGTATCCCAACCATCCTTGGGAAATCTGGTTGAAAATTTACCAGCACGACCCTTCTTCACTTCATAGAAACCTCGCTCCAGTGGAACGCGACCATTGGACACGTCCAACTTTTGAGGACCCAGAAAAATACGATCAATCAAATGAGTGTTTCGCTTCAAGAGCGGTGATGAATTCGCAAGATTAATCTCCTCTATCATCTTCTTTCGCGACGAATCCAGATCTGAAAAATCCTTACCAATGGTATCGTTAGACCATATGATGAGCACAGAAGAGTCTTGTTCATTCTGGGTCTTCGCCCTGAATGCATTCCCTGTCGTATTTGGAAACACATGCTTCTGATGACCTAACTTCAAAATACTAGTTTCAGGAAAAGTCACCTTGAATTTCCCATTGACCTTTTCCCACTTCACCGACATGTTATCAGGAATGTTTTTGTTGGCGAAATCCGAAAACTTATCCGCAATCTCATCTGAGTTATAGTTCGCCAATTTGCCAGGAAGTTTTACTAGAAACTTTTTCACAACACGTTTTGCCACGGATTTAGTCCACCCATAGGTTTCCGCAGTAAAATTGTTTAACTTCTCCTCAACAAACTTTGGATTAGTTTGATAAAGTTTATCGAAGTCCTCTCCATCAAAATTGGGAACAAGACCTGGGACACTACCCCTCCTGATTCCATCTAGCACCAGTGCCGCATCATGCTCGTTGTTTCCCTTCGAAGGAAGAGGTTCATGGTTGTTGCACTCGATCTGGTACCTTATTCTCTTGGCAGCGTCGTCGAATTGCACAACCTCTACGTCAACAAATTTAAATTCGTTTTTACTAGGGTACTTTTTTGCCAAATTTTTGATTGCTGCAAGACGGTGCAATCCATCAATGGGTCTGTAGATTGTTTGACCAAACTCATTTTCCCCATTCATCTCTACGCTGATGGGGATTCGCTGACCTTGTTCAAAGATAGATTCCTGTATCGCAGGGACGTGCGAAGTTACTTTACCTCCTTGACGAATTTGTGATTTGACCTTGTTGCCAAAGTCAATCTGCTCCGTTGTGATTTGCTTGACGTTCTTCTTACGCCATTCTGAGTCTCCTAAGAGTTCTCTAAAATATTGGTCCTTATTCATAAGGTACCTCCTGTGGCGACCTGAGTCGCCTGATAATGAGACTACTTTGTGTAGTCTCGAAAAAATGAGACTACTTTGTGTAGTCTCGAAATATGTTATTACTATATCAGAAGTTTTTCATTCTGTCAATGGTTTTTTTATAAAAATCTTCATCCACCTCGCAACCAAGAAAATTACGTCCAGTGTTGCGTGATGCAAGTGCAGTGGTGCCAGACCCAAGAAAGGGGTCTAAAACAATTTCACCCTCATTTGAATGCTTCTTTACTAGGTCTTCAAACAATAGCAAACTCTTTTGTGTTGGGTGAAACCTGTCCTTGCCTGAGTAAACAGGATATTCATAAATCCCATTGTCATACTTGCTATTAAATGTTGGTTTGCCGCCCTTGACCGCTGCAATCGCAATCTCTCGGGAATTAGTAAGATAGTTTACATTGCTGTTTCTTGGTTGTGGATTCGTCTTTATCCACTCGATGAATCTCAGTTGCTTGAACTTAGCAGACTCATATATTGTCTTTAGGTCTGAAGTCTTCCAAAGGTCAAAAAAGATTATTGCGGTGCCGCCTTTCTTGAGGACTCTATAGAATTCATGTACAAACTGACTTAACATATCAATAGTGAAATCAGCATCCCAGTCACCGAAATCAGTTTGGACTGCATACTTTGTACCATAAATCGAACCATACTTTAGGTAATCGTGCCTCATTCTAGACATTGCTCTCGGGCGATCTAGGACCTCGCTATTGCTAAAGAACTTATCCCAGTCCTTCTTGTCCCTGTAGGAGTCCCACTGTGCTTCAGTCTTCATTGGAACCGCGCCTGGAGTGTTTTGTTTCTCCACCAACTTAACCCAGCGGTCCATGCCGCTGTCTTGCGATGTAATATATGGAGGGTCTGTTAGTATCAAATCTATAGAGTTTGATTCTATCTTTTTTAGATACCGGAGTCCCTCTTCGTTCTCTATCTTTTGTTCAGTGCTCATCCACGACCTTGCGTTATTTATAATGACTCATACATAGTATCAAAACAATACTGGTTTGTAAAGTGTTATTTTGTATTTTTTTCTTGAATCTCAGAAGAGTAATAGATTCCATAGGTTAGCATGTCGTCATACGAAGTCTCATATATTCCGTAACTTGCCTTCAGTCTTCCAGAAATTTTAGACTTCACCATGTCCACGATCTTCCTGTAGAGACTGTTCTGAGTCTTTAGCGACTCAACGGGGACTCCAAAATAGTATTTGATTTCTCTTATTTCCGAAAGAGGATAAAAAAGCACTTCAGTTCCGTCAGGTTCAACAGCGCCGAAAGTACATATCCTGGCGGTCTCCGCCTGAGTTGAAAATGTGTCAGTGACTGATTCAGAATTCTGGAAGACGTTAAGTATGTGAATCACGTTCACCAAAAAGGAGTTCAACCTATTATAATATTCGTATATCGGAACTTCTCCTATCACCTGCTCTAAGACACGATTGTCAACCAAGTACATTCTCTTGAGCAATCCAGAACGAGAATATTGCTGCAGCACATTCCTGACGACTCGTTCTTGCAACTGCTTCTGTTCTCCAAGCAACTCCACTTCTGGGTGTATATAGAGTATCGTTATGTTTACACCTTTCTTGTGTATATTCTCCAAAACCCTAAGAGCAACACCAGACACTCTACTTGCTCCGCTCAAAATAAAAAGCGCCTCGCCGGTCATGCCTCTGAGAAAATTGCCCATCTTTAATTCCAGCGACTCATACTCTTCTGGAGAGTCCAGCACCGGGAGAGAAATTGCCCTCTTTTCGCCTGCTAAATTAGTATCTATTTTGTAAGTTTTGTACTGAGGGAATTGAGCGAACTCTTCGACGATACTACATCCCGCTCTTCCCAATCCTATAATATTCATATAATCTTAATATCCTTCATTTCTCCAAAATTCTTACCAATCTTGACATTCACTCTATAGTGACCCAATCTAGTATCCTGAAACGTTTTTACAATTTCCATTAAACCCTTCCTATCCTCTTTAGAGAAATCCAATATAATAGAGTCATGCAATGTAAAGGCAATCGTAGATCTCTTGCTTGCGAGGATTTCTCTAACCTTCAAGGAGTTTTCAAGTACTATATCATTTGTTGTCGATTGAATTAAATAATTTATACTATGTTTCTCATCTGAGTGCACTCTTCTTCCAAAGGGATTCCTGATCTCTTTGCCGTCCCAAAACTCATCCTTTAGTTTGCTCTTATCATAATGCTCTTCTAGTCGATGGTCTTGCGCTTCGGGGTTATACAACCAAGCAAAGAACCTCTCCTTCATCTCCTCTCTTGATAACTCGTCGTTTGTCACATTCTTAACATTCCAAGAGTGGATGTCTTCTTCAACATTTCGAGTCCCAGAGAGCGCCAGGAAGGTTCTCACCTCGGCAGAGTTAAAGTCAAGTTCAACAAAAGCATCATTGTTTGGTTTCAAGACGCTGCGATATTCCTTGCTCAAGTTTAAGACTGGAAATGTTCCCTTGGCGGTTGTCAACCTTCCTGTTTTCGATCCAAACAATTGCAACTGGATTCGACTTTGTAGAGTCCTGAGTCGGTTCAAAAACTCCCTGGTGCGGGTCTTGTGCCTTGAGTGGTTCAACATGGAGGGGTCAAGATTCAACTCCTGGTTAGATATCTCTTCAAGCATAATGTGTACCTGCTTAAGGAAGTCGTAGTTATCGGGTCTCTCCTGTTGTAGGACATGTTCACAAATTTTATTTTTTAAATTAAAATACTCTTGCGTCAAGGAAGTCGGAACAAGGTCAAAGAAGCAGTTTGTTTCCAAGCAAACTCGGGCAGTGTGCAAAGACTTCATGTGCGAGCGGAGCATCCCACTAATATGAGAATACTCGTCTGCTAAGTCAGGCGGACAAGCGTCCTCTAACGTCTTTCCTCCAGACCAAACCCAAGCGAACTCACACTCCATCCCCTTAAGGAGAGTAGAATATTTCCATGTTGAATACTTTTGATCCTTGGAGAGATCCAGTATACTTTGAACCTTGCCTGAAGTGAAAACGGACTCGCAACCGCTCTTTTCGTCAATAACCTGAATGTTCATTAATGCCTACTTTTTATGTATAGTTAACATTATACGCTTTAATTTGCGCGGAAGCAAGATGTTTTTTATGTTTTTTGCAAAAATGTCCATGTCATAGTCCGCCTCTTTCACGTAACTATTGAGGTGGTTCAAGGCGACCTCAAATCCATATCTCTTGTACACCTTCATCACCTTGTTGATTGCTCCGTCAAAATGAGACTGACTCACATCATGCAACAACCTAGTCTCCATAAGTCTAACCTTCAGCAAGACCTCCATCCAGAAACGAGTGTCGTATCTGTCCTGCCCAGACATGTTTAGCAGCGGTTCTCTTTTGTATACCGCAACCTGCTTCTGTCCTTGGTCGTTGTACCTTGTCACTCTCCACTTCGGTCTCAGTCTGACAAACTCATTGTAGAAAGACATCAATATGTTTCTAACAGAATCCATGTCCTCAAGATGAGTTCTTACACAAAACTTTCTAAAAAAAGTATTCTGAGATGCGTCAGGACCCAATTCAACTTCGGAGATCTTTGCATAGTCTGCCATCTTAGGGGATCCCAAATTCGCTATCAATCTCCAAGGATTTTCCTTATCCAATCGAAACCCATACTGAGCGCACTTATTGGCGAAACCGGAGAAGGATGGACTCAAAAGCATTTGAGCACGAGTAGATTCGTCATCGGGCGAGACACTCAATAAGTCTAGCACCAACCCAGATACAGAATTGGGGGTCTTGGAGGACCTTAAGGTGCCGGTCTTAGTAATGACAGGAAAGTCTTCATATTCCGCGGCAATCTTAAAAAACACTTTCACAAAGTCACTAAAGTCTCTAATGTTTTTGTCGTAATACCTCAAGCACTGAGGGCGTACTATCGTCCTAATGGCGTCGACATTTGCTTTGTAGTAACCTCCGAGATCATCCCATCCATTAACGGGCGATAACTGCTCCATGCCCATAAAAGGTTCAATAGACCCCTTAGCCACCAATGATTCGTAATCCCTCTTCAGGTCATAAAATGCTCGCGCAACAAAGTTAATTGCCCAAATATTTCTTGCGCCCCTTACCGGCACTATCGCATCTGTCGTCTCCACCATGATCCTCACAGCGTTGCCCAGAGTGTCGATCTTCCCATACAGACTCTCTTTATCTTCTAAATCTATTGATTCAGGTCCTATTATAGAGGCGGCCGCCTTAATCCTAGACTTCAAGGCATGTTGGATGGCGGGATCAAGATCTCCGAAACTCATGGGGTAGTGCCTCCTGTGCCTGTCGATACATTAGTCGCCGATGGAGGAGTGGTCTGGGACATAGGCGGAGTAGAAGCAGCAGAAGACATCGTCAACAGAACCTTGCCGCCGCTTTTGTTTACCTTTTCTGCCTCGCCTGGAATGGAGTCATGTACGCATCTCAGAGAAGTTTCAAACACCGAACCCTTCACATAATGTGTGGCACCTAAAATAGTATAGTATCCGCCGATTCGCAATTTCCTAGCGACTGAGTTTTTGTTCTTTATCGAACCAAATCCCGTAGTCAAGGGATCGACAAAGATGGTCATTCCTGGTTTGAATATAGTGTTGCCAATAAGCGTAACGTCGCAGTTGTAGGGAGCGTTGGCATATATGTGGTCTTCAGTTCCTCCAACCACTGCACGTAAAGTTTTTGACTCTTTCCACCCAGGTATATTCGCCTTGGCAAAAGAGATATCCTTCAGTAATCCACGATCGCGACCGACAACAATGTGGTGCACACCGTTCGTGGCGTCTTTCTTTTGGTTCCCAACCCTGTGTGCGGAAGATCCTTGCCCAGGCAGAGCGTAAAGGAGCAGCAATTCTCTAAGGCGTTTAGAGTTCTTCCCCTGTGTTGCATGATCCTTCTTGAGCACACTCAAATCAACTAGACGGTTTTCTTTTTTAAAGATCGGCGAAGCTGCGGATAAAGTAATATTCGTCATCGACAATCTACTGACTGATGGTTTCATGTGTTCTGAATGCTCTAGCATATTTCCGCCCAAGACCTTAAAGATAAGATCATTTGCTATATCCTTGAGAAACGTCATAAAGGGATAATTAACTCTTTTCTTTTTGGTGATGTTCTCCTCAAACCACTTCAGATATGTCGGCAAGGTGATGGGCATATATGCAATATTGCAAAACTTCATTGGTTCGTCTGGTCCGGTGATCTTAACAGTACCGAGGGCAATGTCGTATGCTCGAACCTTCGGGGCAACATCCTTGTCGCCGCCTTGGTGATTTTGCTTCATAGTGCTCATAACTTCTTGCACCAAGTCGCCATAATAAAAGAACTTTATAATTGATCCGTCGGCATCGGCATCGGTATCCACACCTGGTGCCCTTCTCACAGATATGTTGGATGAGGTCTTATTGATTTGACCTTCTGACCGGCAGTAGAGTTTGAAGTTTTCTTGCTCATTCGCATCTACCTTTGTTTGGTATATCTTTTTGCTGGATTGGATGTTGGTCAATATTGCCTGGTATCTTTTTCGAAGATTTTCTGATTGCTTTGAAGATATTTGTCTTGCCAATTCCCTCCTTCTTTCATTGTAGAAATCTTGGGATCTCTGATCAACGGATAGGGTCTTCTGCACAGCAGCATTTCGATCCTTACCCGTGACATTGTCGAGTTTTCTACCCCTAAAGTACAATGTGTGTCCCCAGGCGTTTTCTGCTGTAACCTCTATGGACTTTCCACCGTCGATTGGTTCAAGGACAAAAACTATTTCATCCGGCAGAAGACGGCCGTTCATGTCGGATTCCTTGACATTAGTGACGCGGTATTCTTCTCCTCTCACCGTCGCCCGCAATTCGCGGTCCTTCAATTTACTTTTACTATAGGTGGCATAATTGATGGTGTTGCTCATGATCCCCATGGTCGTGTGGTCGTAGTAATCAGTTTCAAGGGTATCGACGTTGTCCCTATGCCAATAGACTGGCAACCGAACCGCGGTTCTCAATCCTCCGGATACTTCTTCTGGCGTATAACCGTCGCCCGAGTCCAAAGGTTCGTTCATTGCCTTGGTCATCTGGGTCATGTACTGGTTCTTGCCTTCCTCAGTGTTCAGTGCGGACTGCATTTGCACTAATTTGCGAACTTCGGCATCAATACCCTTTTGACCTGGGAACACATCTGCTGCAAGACCACCTAGGATCTCTTCTACCCTGCCATGGAACTCGATATCAAGGGCGACTGTGCCGTCGGGGTTGATCGTAAAAGTGTGGTCTTTTAATCCCAAAAACAAGGTCATCTTTTGTCGCTGCATCTCTCTCTTGAACTTAGAATCAAACAGAACATTCGTAGCGTCATCAACAGACCAACCCAGTTCCAATCTCAATTCCTGATAGTCTCCGCCTCTTTTAATCGGATATTGTATGAGTCTAAACACATGACTGTCCTGATTCTTCTTTGTCAATGTTTCAGCGTCCTGGATCAAAATCCTAGTTTTCACCGAGAACAATTTATCAACAGAAACCAAGTCCGTACCTTGGAACTCTATCTCCAAAGACTCTATTCCTACGCCACCACCGCGACTGCCACGACTATATATTCGCCTTATATCACTAGGCGTTGTGTATGTGTTGAACTTTATTAAAGTTTCCTTGGTAGTCAGTCCATTAGAGCGACTCACAGAATAAAATCTTATCTGAGGGATGAGGTGTGATGCTTGCGCAGTCGTAATGTCAAATATTTTTGCTTTGTGCGCACTAGTCAAATAATTTGTCGTGTCAGATGGTGTTGCCTCAACTAAGATGAGGTTTGGCATGTCTGCGGCACCTTTGGACCTCTTCTCTGCCTGTCTGTGTTTGGCAACCTTTTCAACGGTATAGTACAAGAAGGACTGAGGGTCGAACCTCCAACTGTCCTTGTCCATCTTGACTTCTTTCTTTTCCGGTTCTGCTTGTGACAGCACCATCAACTCTGCAAGAGCGGCGTCTGCGGTTTCTATCTTGGTGACGTCGCCTGGTTGATCCTTCGTCTTTTCAACGTCCTTTTTATACTCGTTGAACAACCATTCGTAAAGTTTTGACTTTATTTCGTTCTTATCTTTTGTGCTGAGTGAGGATGCGATACTTGAAAGGTTGCCTTGACTAATTTTGCAATAATTCATGATCAACTTAGTTCTCTTATCCCATGCCTTTGAGAAAGAGTCACCAATTTGTGCTGCGGTGATGAAACCGCGGTCATTAATCAAGAGCATATGGGTGGTGGCGGCGGGGGATTTGATGTAGATTCGCGTGGATCCTTCAGCAAAAACAGACCGGGTCCTGTTGAAACACCAACCGAGGTTTTTTTCTGCTTCTCTCAATGCCTCGGCAAAGCTTTCGGCGGATCCACCAGGAAGTTTTTCCTTTACTGTCTCCTCTGCATACTTGAGAAACGCTTCTCGTTCGGTGGGGTCGACTATCTCGTCTTTATTCGAATCTTGATCTCCGAACTGATTAGTGGTAGATTTCACGATCTGATAAAACTTGTCGAGAACAGCATTGGCTGCTATTGGGGCAGTTCCTGCACCGGCTGCGCCATCTACACCGCGTGGTTTGTCCTTATACCAATCCTCTTGCCATCGGCCGGGGGGTCCAGGGTGTCCAGTCGTATCATGGTAGTTGCCAACGATCCTTAGCAATAAGTCTTCTGCGTTCTCCCATCCCCTATCTCGATGGTTATCGGACGGTTCATCAAGAGACATTGATCTCGGGTCAATCCAATATTCAAAATTCGTCGCGTTGATGCCTCGAAGACTATCGCCGGTGGGGTTTGGGTTTTTCTTACTCCAAAACAGGACGTCTGGTGCGTCTCTGAACTCAATGGCACCACCCAGCGTGTCCGCGTTGGGACTCGATAGGGGTCTGAGAGGGGCAGTGTCAGTATTCATGATCGCGTTCTTCATTTCGCCGAGGTGTGCCTCCATTTTTGGCCCGTACCAAGGTCTCATTGCTTTGGTTGAGTCTTCGTCCTGCTTCTGGTTGATGATGGCGATCAGGCGATCCATCTCATCTTGCATTGACTTTCTCGTCATACGATCGACGATCTCATTCTTGGCAGCGTCGCTTTTCGCTCGCTTCTGCTCTTCTTTCGTCAATTGGATCTGGGTGCCACCAGGTGGATTTCCGCTTGGTGGATTTGCGGGTTGCATTGGCGGATTAGGCATCTTACTCTACTCCCTTTCTCCAAACAAGGATAGCATGGTCTCCAAGGAGGTTGGTATAATGATCGGGTCTCCTGGAAAAAAGTGTGAATCAGTAGGTCTCTCATTAAACCAGGCAATGATCCACCAATAAGTGGAATCGCCATAGTACTCATGAGCAAATTTATACAGTCTGTCCCCTGCGGTCCAGATCCTTTCCTCCGTATCGATCTCG
>Ga0098059_1000401_pt1 | contig 27864 bp, 31 predicted proteins | sample 20_taG_FD_92580 | JGI IMG/M metagenome (GOLD analysis project Ga0098059, IMG submission 92580) | Marine viral communities from the Subarctic Pacific Ocean - 20_ETSP_OMZ_AT15318 metaG | ecosystem: Environmental > Aquatic > Marine > Oceanic | place: Subarctic Pacific Ocean | collected 2015-01-19
CCGACCTCTTTTTTAACTTGCCCTAAAGCGTCATCTAGGCGTTTCTCAAATAGAGTGCCAGACATTTTCGCCCTATTCTCAGTTCCCTTCAAATTGGACTTTGTTTTTTCGATTTCGGCTTTCATTTTGGCGTGATATATTTCACGCTCTCTTGTTTGCAAGTCTCCTTGCATTTGCTTGATAGTCTCAGTTGCCTGCTCTAATTGCGACTGCAACTGTTGTATCAAATCTGTTCTCTGCAGGACACCCTGCATATCGAAGACTTCTGTCTTCTTTAAAACTTCTTGCTTATCAATAATACCTTTTTCATAAGCATCCATATACATTTCTAACTGTGCCATTCTATTCGTAGGCATTGTAGAACCTGTTACGACAACAACGTCATACTTACCAACTGTAATATCATTCAATACTTCAATCTCGCCTGACTTATCATCGTATAGTCTCTTATTGATAGTATATTCATTTATTGAGTTATTGGGCTGTATAAGCCTCACTATTTTTTGAGTTGTATACAATTGTTGCATTATTGGTATAGCTATCTGACCAAGTCTATTTAATCCAGCTTCAATATCAGCTAGTTTACTTTTCATCTTACGTTGACCAAATTCATCTAAACTTACTGTAGCTTTATAAGTATGAGGAGCTACAGCAGAATTTCCCATAGTCATTTCATATAAGCCAAGTTGATGGTCTATATCGTTCTTAGCTGTATTTTCATTTGAATATAATTCATTCGGTAGGGGAGTTGGCTGAACTGGGGTAGGTTGACCCTGGTCAAAATCGACTTCGATGGCTACTCCAGGCTGAGCCCACTTCTGCTCAAACTCCCGCATATCTACCGAACCTGATGGTATTAAAATCTTTGTATTTGTACTAGTAGTAGCATGGGCGATAATAAGACTTCTCGTTTTATTAATGTATTCCTGCATACCCTTAACCATGCGAACATCTGACATTGGATAGGGTGTACGAGTATGCTGATTCATAAAGAATACTATAGGATACTTATCTATAGGGAGAACACGAGAATAAAGATGCTTATCGCCCATAATTACACATTGTTTAATTCTTCTAGTTGGTACTACAACAACATCTACCATTCCTCTATTAACTAATTCTTTAAAATCTACTTTCTCTATTTCTGGCTTCTGAGGTAAGTCCATTCTCCCTTGAGCTCTACCTTCTTGTACCTTCTGTTGAAACATTTGCTCTAATTGCTGAATAGCCATCATAGCTTGTTCCTCATTATCAACTACCTGTCCCTGTATAATCCAAGCTGGTTGTTCTAAATACTCTTTATAATCTTCATCATCTAATAAATCTTCATTGCCACTAAATCCCTCAAAGATTCTATAATGATCAACCATTATTTGATAGTATCTCTCATATCCTCTAATATATTCTTTACTCTCACCAAAATTAGCTATTGTCTGAGTTTCTGTAGATTCAGGCCAAGTAGTCTCACCATCATCCTCTCTAGCGGTTTGAGGTCTATCAGTTAAATGTGTTTCAGTATTAGCATTTCCAATTGCTTTCTTATACATTGGATACAATGCTTTTGCTTGATCTTTTGTATATAATCTTGATATAATAATATTTTCAGCATCATCTGCAAAAGGATGTCTTGAATTGGGATCAATATATACATCAAGTGGGTCTATATCGTGTATGCATACCTCACCTTTGCCCATATCCATCATTGGGTCTATTGCGACAAGTGCACATCCAAGCCCAGTTACGTAATAATCATCTACAACTCTTCTGAGAACACTGTTTCCTTCAGATATCTGCCATATATATTCCAATAATCCATTCATAGCCTGAGCTACTGAATTATCACTATCTTCTCTTGGGGATACTCTAAACTGTGGTTTGTTAGCAGTTATTAAAGCTTTTGCTGCTTCTACTGCTGGATGTATACGATTAACAACAAGAGCTGCTTGCCCTCGCTCTTCTAAAACGCGCTTTTGATCAGATGTCCACTGTTTTCCTAATCTAAATTCACGATCTTCTTGAGCATGATTTGCCCAAACTTCACGCTTTTTAGAATAAGTTTTCCACACATCATGTGTTTCTTCAGCGAGTTTTTTACCAGTTTTTTCCGATTTTGAGTTGTATGCCATCATTTAATATTACTACTTACATAGTTAACCAGTCAAGTATTTTATTAGTTTTTACTTCAACCCCTTCTTTAGGGTCAAATTCATCCTTTTTTATCCTACATGGCCTTGATCCTTCAAGCGCAGTCCATATAGCATCCATTATATCATCATTCTTACCTCTTGGGTAAGATAAGAACTCTTGCTGAGCTGTTAAGTCTTGTGACCTAAAGAAAAACTCACCCTTAGCAAAGAACGGTACTAATGATAGTAGTCTTTCGCTCTTTCGGTTCCGTGGTTTTACACCTTTTTCTAATCCAGGTATATATAAATTCTTTTCAAGCATTAGTGCTCTTGTAGCACTTCTTAGAGCTTCCTGATATGCAACTGTCTCAATCTTCATTCTCTTTGGATGGAATCTCTCATAAACGTCAATAATCTTTTGAGGTTGCTTCGCAGGATCGAGTCTTTCCCTAAAAATATCGACAACGTACTTATTATTATTAGCATCAATAGCAATGGTAGCAATAACGAAATAGTCAGCACGGGCACTAAGACTAGATGCAGGATCGACTCCAGTATAGAGCTCGACTGGTATGATTTTCTTTTCATCTCCTACCTCTCTTACCAAGCAAGGTTGGCTGTTTATTCTTTCAAAGTCATAATGATGTAATTTTATATAATCTGGTTTAAATGGAGCATCATCTGGTGATTGAGCAATATTCATGTACTCCTGATAGAATCCATTTATATTACCAACACTCTCAAACTCTTTCTTTATCTGTAAGATTCTATCCTTAGGGAATCTCTCAGGCCAGATACTTTTTTCATCATCATCCCAAATACTATACCACAATGTATTCCAGGCTGGACTATCTTTAGCCCAATATAAGAAACAATCCTCTGAAATAACAGTACCAATCATAATTATTCTACCATCATCTGATAGCGATGGAATAACTGCTTCTGTCATCCATTTTCTATTTTTAGTTCTTCCCTCAGGAGTAAAAGCATTTAACTCAGATTCAAAGTCATCAACGATGATAACATTTGGTCGAGTATCGCCCTCAATAAAACCACGAACCCTCTGCCCAGTACCTACTGCAACTATACGAGTGCCATTCTTTAATATAATATCAGTACCAGTCCATCTTTTGGCTGTAACAGAACTAAAGTCGCCAAATATATGTCTATAATTCTCACTATGGTCTAAGTGATACTTTATCCTAGATAAAAAGTTTATTGACTGAGCTTGAGACTCAGAAACAACAACAATAAATAAATCTTCTTCTGGCTTCTTATAAGCTATCTTATATAATGGAAATATTAGAGAACATACTGTACTCTTAGCGGTTCCCCTTGGAGCAGCAATTAAAACACGCTTTATATCGTCATCTTTTAATTCTTTATATATATCTCTATGGAAGGGAGGTGTCTCCTTGGCAAGTGCCTTAGGGAAACAATATTTTCCAAACCAGCCCATATCTCTTTGAAACTCTTGCTTTTCCTTATCAAGAGCATAGACTTTTTCGTAATCAATATCTTTTTCTAGCCCTTTTTGGACTATTGCTTCCATTACGCTTCCTCTTCTTTACTTTCTTCTTCTTTTTTTGCTGCCTGTTCCAGCCCATCTGACTCCTCCGTTTGAGTTGCTTTAAACAATTTCTTCTTTTCTTGAATATCTGCAAGAGTAGTCTCAACAGTAGAAGCTTCTATTTGCTGAGTAGTAATAACTTTACCTTTGCCTTTCATATCGTTCATATCCATTAACTTATCTAATACAGATATAGCTATCTTGGGATCACCGCTTGGGCCCATATTATCGCCATCCCAATCCATTACTTTATCTAAAATAGCAGCCAATGCTCTCGCAGTATCAACTTTACCTATAGGAAATTGTTCTACAATCTTATCTAATTCATCCTTAGTCATTTTCTTAAAAACCTCCGTTCTCATTGTTTTCTTTACCGCATACCTCTTAGAGGAGGGTAAAATTCCAAATATTGTTCTAATAGCAGCCTCTTTATTCATTCCTGGCTGTGCCATAAGGTATGCTAATTTTTGAAAGTCATCACGACCTTTTATGTATTTTCCTCGATTATTCTTACCACTAATTGTGTAATTGTTGACACGCCCTTCTGATTTTATATTGTCCTTCTCATTGTAAACAAAAGAAGGCCCCCAAGGATATTTGACGCTTATCCTTCCGTTCTTTAATATAGAACGCCTTAAACATTGTCCAACCTCTTTATCACTAGAAATACCATACTCGCCCTCTAAAACATAAAAAGGGTGTTTATATGACAAACCCAGCTCATCCGCTTCTTCCTGTGAATAAACTGGGTATTCTTTTCCAGATACTACTTCGTATCTCACAAATAAAAGTTACTTACCTCTTTTAGTATACGCACCGCGTACTACTTTAGTGACTTCTTTAGCTTTGCTAGCTGCTTTTTTAACAGTTTCTTTAGCTGCTTTCTTTGCTTTTGCCATTATATACTCCTTATTAGTATTTTGTTGTACCAGGGTCTTTTTTAGGGCTGAACCCTAATCGTCTAAGTGTTTGGTTTGGTGACTCACTCTGTTTATTAGCCAGTCTTCCTTTTGTATAATTTCTTGCCTGTCTTGCAGTTGCTTGTAACTTTTGCCCCGCAGTTTCCTGAATTGATACTTTTGGTAAAACATATGGTATTCTTTGCACATCGTGCACTTGCTTTATTTCCTTTATTAGAACCTTAGGAGATAGCTGATCAATTGCTTTATGATGAAAGTTGACAGCTCTCTCTCCAACTGCTTTCTCTAATGTTTTACGCATTCCTCTCTCAACACCTCTCTTAGCTAGAGAAGATGTCCATAAGTTCAATAACTGCCTTGCTGACCCTATTGCTATTGTCATGATCTCACCTCAAAATGTACTAAATCATCAAATCTATTATCTTTTGTTTGGGTATCCATGTCCCAATCTCCTCCCCAACGAATTTTTAAACCCATTTGGGATGCTATGCCTAAAACATACCCAGCAAATAGGTGAAATCTATCACGATCACTCCAATCAATGGGATAAGGGGCTACATCTACAGCCAATGAAGGCTTTCCATTATGTTTTCCCTTCGGATAACGTAATTTACTATTACCCTTGTCATAAGCAGCATTTTGCTTTTCTTTTCCTCGATAACCCTCTATAATTGTACAATCAAAACCTTTTACGACTTCATTGAACAATTTTATTAAATTTTCATGGCAAGTATGCAACCTGCCCTTACTTCTTGTGCTAAATCTAGGCATTATTGTTGTCTCCCATTGATTCTTCCTTTTAAATATGCCAGATCATCGGTTACATCGTTCAATTCTTTCACAATATCTTCTCGATGTCTCTGGCTAGTATCGTCAGATTTGTTCCATCTTTCGATCAATTTTATTGTAATTCCTTCAACATTTTCCACTGTTGTCTCTATTTTTGAGATATGTACTCTTATCTCGTCTAAATCTTCATTTTGAGTCTTTTGGCTCTTGATTAGATTCATAATCATCATTACAAATAATGAGACTATTATACCAATCGCACCGTACTCCATATAAACTTCCATCATACAAACTTATCCTTACATTCATCGTATTATTCGTAGCCCATTTATCCACAGGAAAAAAATGAGGGGCCCCTCTAAAACGGTACTTCATTGGGATCAGCTGTACTGCCTGCATTGTGCAGGATTTCGTCATTATTAAGACTCTCGTAGAGCCCGACGACTCGATGGTAATGGTCTTCTCTTCTTTTCTGAGCCATGAAACCCGTTATTTCTTCCATATCCTTATAAATCTTTTGATAATCTAAACAATCATCGCTCTTAATATAATCATTAATGTCAAAACTAGACAAGATATTTCCTAATCATTTGCCCTGACCCCTGTATCTCTTAATATATCGCTTCTTAGAGCCACTATGGCTATATTTTGTTAGTGTACTCTGTCCCTGAGCAGTCTTTTTGCCTCTTTTAGGAGGCTTATAATCTAGTAATTTTCTTATCATTACGAAATACTTATCCCTATGTTAATGACATTATAAATACTTATAATATATATATAATATACTACTCAATGCAATAATAAAGCTTTACTTCACCAACATCCAGTTAAGTGTCTTTCCCACATAGACATAGAAAAATAGGAAAAATTTTAAAAAAAAATATTTTAGATCAAGGTATAGAATCCTAGACCCCTTTTTCCCAAAATTTTATTTAGATTGGGATTACGTGATATACAGGTCGCTACCGCCCTTCAAAATTCACGGCGTGGGGTGCCTCTGCCGTTGAAATTTATCGTGCGCTCACGCGAGTTTAGTTGCCCCCTACACATCTCTGGGAGATGTCAGGTGTACAAGTACACCATTTCCCACATTCTTATAACATTTCATAAATGAAAGGTAATCATAATATGTCAAATGATAAACAGATAACAGAGTTCTCAGTTTCTAATACACCTGATGGTGTCAGTAAGAGTATGCCTGATGGGAGCACAGTGTTCTTCCCAAAGGCTGATGCTGATGGTAAACGTATGTATACCACCAACCTCAAAATCAGGTCTACTCAGACTACCCGTAGTTTCCCCAAGACTCTCAAGGCCGCAGGCCTTAAGTCCTTGGTAAAGTCCTACCTCAAGGAAGGACAGAACCTACAGGTCACCGAAGGCGTTGATTACATCCTCACAAAAGCCCCTCAGCTCATAGAGTCTAAGGATGCTGATATGGACGATGTACTCATCGGATACTATAAGCCAATAGTCCGCAGGACTGTGACTAAGGCATCCGACCATAAGGGATTGTTCGCCAGCGAATAATCAGCTCTATGGCCCCTTAGGGTGACACAGGAAAGAAGATATTATACAAGGTGATAGCCGTATAATGTCTTCTTTCTTTCAATAGGTATAGACAGGACTGCGTATATTGTATAGTATGCGTTAGTACACGTATAGAAAGGTTTTAGAGATGGATAATATCATCAATAATATCATAGAAGGTATATTCTTTGTATTGTTTAGTATAATAGCAATACTTGGAATAGCTACGTTGATACAACTATTATTAAGGATTTAATAATGACTAATTTCCAATTAGTAATGTTAGCAATTATGCTGTATTCAGTATGTGCCACAGCTTACATTATATTTCAAACGTGGCAATTACACCGTTCAAGAGCTAAAAGAGATGAACTTGAATGGCACTTAGAAATACTTGCAAATGCTTTTAAACAGAGCAATGATGTACCAATGCATAAGCTTTTGGAAGGTAAGCAAATATTTACTAAGAACTAGATAGTATTAAAGCAGAGCATATCACAAAATGTGGATATGTCAAGCAAATAAAACTATTAGTGGGTTAGAATTGTTGAAGTGTTAGCTAGCGGATATAATTCTTTTAACTCAATCCTATGAAATGTGCATTTGCCCAAAGCGCGTGCATCATAGGGTAATCATTCAGATATGGAGTAGATGTCATATTTGACTATTATTGCTAAATATTGTGATAATACGACTTTAAAGATAGTATGATTACACGGTCAGACACATACAAAGAATGTGTTTTGGCGGATGTCAGTATGATGGGAAAAGTTCTTCTCATTTATTCATACAGATAGTATACTGAAGCGTAAGGAATCGAGAGATTCTGACGTTTGGTTAATCGATGTAGAGTAATTTCTATGAGATTATCTTTGTAATGAAGGATACTATGATTTTCCGTGAGGCGATAAGCCCGACAAGCCAAAAGAACCTGACTTTCAAGGTAAGTGCTGAAAACTGCACAGTTTAAATCTTGATGAGTACCCACTATAAAATTGTAGTGTATTTAGAGGTAATGTCTCTCTACAGGTCTATAAGGTCAGGGTATACCTTACATTAAAAATACCCAAAGATTTCTAACTATGGAGTATCAACAGCCTATTAAGGTAGGTGTGAGAATACAGTCTCATAAGTGTGATAGTTTTTACGATGCCTTAATAAATTGTAGAAACTAGGGTGCAAGTCCCTACTCCTAAAGAATTTCCAATTAACCAAAGGTAAAAAAATGAAGTTAAAAAACAGGACTGCTGTTTATCATTCTCATAAGCTTAAGCTTAAAAGGAAGAGAAGAGATGATGATGAAGCAGAACGTGATAGAATATGGGTTCGCTCTATGAAAAGACTTACAAAGTTTATAAGAATAGAGAGATACATAGTAAACGATTTTTACTTTAATCAGGAGGTAGAGAATGACTCAAGTAATAACGATAGTTCCAGGCATAAATAAAGCTGCAGATATAGCTATAAAGGATAATGGTGGTTACGAGGTAAAATTTATTACAAGTAAGGCAAAATGGTTCTTAGTACATAATAAATTTTACTTTGATGTTTTAAAAGGAATTGAAAATGGTGATGAAGAGATTTTAAAACATTATAAAACTAAAATAACAGTACCAAAGTATTCTATTTTTAAAGATGGTAAAAAGATAGGAATTGCATTGGTACGTCATAGTCCATTAAATTCAAAAAGCGAATATCTGTTTATTCCTAAGACTCGTAATAGACACGGTGTAAGAAAAAATCCCAAACATATGATTCATAGAGATTATTTAATAACTCAATTGAATCCTGGGCTTCTTACTATTTGGGATAGTGCAGAACTATTATATTATCAATAATGAATTGTTGGGTTCCACACGGTATCAATGGATTTAATATGTGAGGTTTGACCGTACTCATTTAGCCCAACAATCAATTAACCGAGGAGAAAATGTCAGAACAACGATTAACAAAGGTCACAGTAAAAGAAATTTGTGACAAGTACCCTGATAAAGTGATAAAGAAGACAGATGGAACCCCATTAACATATGAAAGGGGGAAGAATGTAGTCTTACAACTTGATACCTGTAAAATAATATTTACAGAGAAAGGAAAAGATGGCGTACTATAATACAAACAACGAGACTGGAGAGGAACTCCAGGCGAGCAGAGAACAAAGCTCAAAACAAAAAACAGAAGTGCTAGCAGTTTTTCAAACATATCCAACAACCCCACTGAGTCCAGATGAAGTACACCAATTCATAAAAGAAAACAGCGCAATACCTAATTCAATTCTTTGGCCCATAACTTCTATACGAAGAGCAGTCTCCGATTTAACTAAAGAAGGAGAATTGTTTAAAACAAACACAAAGAAAATGGGTTCATATGGTAAAAGAGTACATTGTTGGGTAGTTCAGTGCCCACATAATAATACCACATTTAAAACAGTAGATGATGATAAAGGTATGTATCTTGAAGAAGAGATATGTACTGATTGTGACCAAACAATAAATTCAACTATTCAAGAAAAATTGTGGTATGAAAGAACTCTAGCAATTAACACATTAGTATGATCAAAAAAGTTTCGCAGGGTGGAGCAGTGGTCAGCTCGTCAGGCTCATAACCTGAAGGTCATAGGTTCGAATCCTATCCCTGCAACAACTAAAAAGGAGTAAAAATGATTGAATTTCCCTTAACAATAGCAATGGTTCTATTTGCGGGTTGGATAACCAGCAGACATTATCATAATAAATATGAGATAGAAGAACTGCGCATCAATGCTAAAAGGTCAAAAGAATTAAATGACCTTTTAAAGATGCAAGATAATTTAGATAAGATACGACAAAGTATCACGAATCTTGACGCTAAGTATAAAATGAAATATGATGACATAAATGACAGATTTGAACAACTATTAAAAATAGTTATGAAAGATATGAGCGAACAAGATATATTTGATTCATTTGGCGCTGATGGCATACATACACCTCACAGTAATGTAACTATTGGCACAGATAATACTAATTCACATTTGAAAGTAATTAGTACTGTACAAGATGCTCTAGATAAAATAGGTAAGTAACAATGGATATAGAGAACCAAATAGAAATGGTGATAGACTGTCAAATAAAAGAATCTAAATTAGAAAATATTAAGAAGGCACGATTTCTGGAGCACTTAATTAACATAAAACCTTCTAACCGAACACATAAGGTTAGTGGGAAATGTGATATGATTGATAAAAACGTTGTTCCTCCTAGAACTGATAGGAAAAGAGAAATTGTTAAGGTTGGCGCCGAGCCTTCTTAGATTTGTCATCGAGCCCTGTTAAGCGGATATCTATTTAATAAAAGACCCTTTATAGATTGACAGAGTTTTAGAAACTTGCAGGGCTCTACCTCAAGGAGTAAAAATGAAGAGAAGTAATAGTGAATGGGATGATTGGAAAGCCTGGAAAAGAGGATGGCCTTATAAGGGGGATGCTCCGAATGACCCTCAATATGTTAAAGACCGCAATGATTTTTTTAAATCAAATGCACCTGAAGATGCACCATATAACGGTTGGTGGATTAATCAAGGGCAAACTGCACGTGTTTTAAATATGAATAAATCAAAGGAGGCAGAATGAGCATGGAAATCATTCTTAACAAGAACCCCAAACTTGACAAGATGTATCAAATAAATAAAATAGAAAAAACATCTTATCAAGGTGAAGTAGATGGATATAAATTTACTTATTTTGTAAAAAGTGTTGCTTTTCCACATAGAGAATATATGATATGGCAAGACGAAGATAGTATACCATCTAAAATTAAAAATAAAGCCAGAAATAGAGTTTCTACGCTTATTAAACACATAAAAGACAAGGAGTCAAAAGAATGACTGTATTTGAATATCTTATGTTTGCTACAGGATTTGTAGCAGGTGTAATCGTTATAGGAATATGTTTTCATAAACCTATAAAGCGCCTTAGACGTCAATTATATCGTCTAAGAGGTCAAGTATACTACTGGTCAAAGCAGATGCCAATCGCTAAAAAGCGTGGCAGACCAGCTAAAAAATCTGCTTAATTACGTAATCCACAAACCTAACAGTTAGGAGGCCTACAAATGGCAGATAATCTGAGAGTAATCTCTTATCATAACGGTGGACGCACAATGGAAAACCAGTCAGGCGATACTCCATATGGAATCGCAAGAGCTATGGATTTAGCTTTAACTGGTGTTAACATTTATGTGGGAAACCAAGAAGTTCAGCCAGACCATACCCTTCATGACGGAGACCTTGTTTCGTTTCAACAAGACAAGGTTAAGTCAGGGGCTAAGGTACTATTTTGTACTATGATCTAACTTCTAAATAATATAACAGGCACAATCAGTACGTAACGGGCTCTGTAAACTTCATAGTACTCTCATTCTATGGGCTATCACAGCTGACAACAGAGCCTGCCTGTTATTACTTTAACTAAATCAAATAACTATAACAATAAGTGGAGATAAAGATGCACGAAATTACAATTAAAAGTACATTTCCACCAACTATAAGTGGAATACAGGATTTGCAAGGTATGCCAATATTGCAGTCTGATAAAGATGTTGAAAATCGCATCTTAAATTTCTTTAGAGGAACGTTTGGTCAACAAAGAGCTGCATTAAAGTTTATTGGAACGAACGCAAAGGAAGTAAAGAAATATGAAAAAGATTTTTTAGGAATGGTATATGGAAAAGATGCTAAATACCCCCTAGTAGCATTTGATGGATATGCTGACGATAAAGAAGGTAAAGATGATATTGCTATATATTTAGATATGGGAATACCTAGGCTAAGAGCAAGAAATGTTAATTATTTGGATAGGATATATGTAAAAATTAGAAAAAATTCATATCAATCAAATCCAATGATAAGATTTTATTGTTGTCCTGAAGGTTTTGATATAAGAAAAATATATGCAGGATGGCATCCTCATATATCTGAGAGTAAACCTTGTCTTGGAGGATTTGAAAGCAATTTATATGATTGCTATGACAGTGGAGATTGGATAAACTATTTAGATTCTGTACATAGATTTTTAAATACTTGGAATAGAGAAAGCCCTTATTGGGATATAAATCATAATGTCGTTACTTATCGAACAGATAAATATGAATTTAAAGGATCAATAATGAAATGGGCAAAAGAGAGTTATTTAACTGGTAGAATTTCTAATTGGTTTACAGAAAATGATATTATACATCATTTAAAGTATATTAAATCTGATTCATTACCTTATGCTTTAAAATTCATATGTGATAATATTGCTAAATGTTTTGAAATTTTTCAAGATTTTAATGAAAATATATCCAATGCTTTAGGTCAAGAGTTAACTGAAAATATTGAAAGAATAGATAATGAGTATTTATATTCTAAAGAAACTGGAAAATATTCTTTTTCAGTATTTCCTTCAAGAATAGAAGATACTTACACCAGGATGAGAACTCTTTATAGCCATACTTGGGTAAATAATGGTTCAAAAACAACTACACTTGTTCCAAACAGTGATTCTATATCTTTTAAAACTATGGTTAATCTTTGCCAAGATTATGATTCAGAAGAAGTTTTTGATATGAGAGAAACAATATTTTGTTTACAAAAAGTAATATCAGAAATGTATAGAATTATAAAAGGTAATAGCTTTCTTTATAAAGTTATAGATATAAAAGCTATAATTAAAGAAAGTATAGTTTCAGAGTCTAGATTTGTTGAACCAGTTAAAGTTGAACAAAGAGAGTTCTATAATATGTTAGAAAAGAAAGGTAATAGAGCTACAAGAGCAACTGAAACAAGTAGTTATTCAGGGCAAACAGAAAAATCTCACGATATATTAATTCAAAAAAGTATATCAAGGTCAAGTTTTGTACGTAAAAGATTATACTCTATTTGTAAAGAAAGCTTAACAGATAAGAGTATTAATGAATGTATAAATAAAAAGATGAAGGAAATGTTTGTTTATGATACAAAACATCGATATAACATTGGAACATTTTGGGCAAGAAGAAACCTTTTACCTAGTCAAGAACATACTGGAGTAAAAGAAAGAAGATTGGAAATATTGAAACAGATAGGTGGACTCCCAAAGAGCTTAGAAGATTTATTAAATAAATACAATGAGCTGAATCAACAATATTTATTAATTGAAAATAATATCTTAAAAGATTATTATTCAAAAATAGTAAGGAGACTAGATAAAAATGAGTTTAAAATGCAAATTGATAATACCTCGATCAGTCCAGAACAAGTACAATTATCTTTTGACTAGATTTAAAGATGATGAGTGGTCAGGGCCAGCTTGGTTTAAATTAAAAACGGATAGTGATGGATATCCTGAAGAGTGGAAAATAGTTCACTTTCATCCATTAAATTTAGGTGACCATACATCAACAGAATTTGAAGCAAAAGATGTTGCTGGTATCTTAGAAGATACTTATAATAATAATAAGAATCTTTTAAAGAATACATTTATGGGCTTAATACATAGCCATAATACAATGGGTTCATTCTTTTCAGGAACAGATACTGATACTTTATTAGAAATGGCTCCTATAGAAAATTTCTATGGTAGTTTGATAGTTGCATCTTCTGGTAAAGAATTAGCATCTTTTGGATTTAGCTATAAAGACCAATATGGTGTTTCACATACTCACGTAATTGAAGAAGATGAAATAGAACTTGAAGATACTTATAAAATAAATAATGAATGGATTGCTGTGGCTGATAAGATTGAAAAAGATAAACCAAAGCCTAAACCTGGAAATCAAGTAGGAATATGGAAACCACTTCCTCGTGTTAATACTCTTACTGAAGCTAAAGAAGCTTTATCTAATTTAGATAAAAAGAATGCAATACTTGATAAACTATCTAAAAAGAAGAAAAAGATAGCTGAAGATATTTTATTAAAGAATGATTCTGCAGAAATGACTGATATAGCAGCTGAAGATGCGCTTCAAAAACTTGGAATAGATTTAATGGATGTATTGAAACTTATGGATGATGATTATAATTATGGATATGGAGGTTACAATGGCTATCTCGCATACTAGATTCTTAAGGAATAAGGATTTAATTCCGCAGGGTAAACTAAACCATATTGGTATAGTTGGATTAGGAGGTATCGGCTCACAGCTGGTACCTCTATTATCCATTATGGGATTCAAGAAAATTACAGGATGGGATGATGATACATTAGAAGAACATAATCTTTCTACAACTATGTATCCACAGAACGCTATAGGTAGACCTAAATCTGTTGTAGCTGAAAATGTTGCTGATTTGTATTCAGTTAATCCTGGTAATAATAAATTCTTTCAAGAATACTATGATGAAGCAAGCCCCACATTACCGAAAATGATAGTTTGTTTAGATAATATGGAAGGTAGAATGATTGCTTACCAGAAATGGAAAGAACAATCAAATAGAGAACTATTTTTAGATTTGCGAATGGGAGCATTGGCAATGGAAATAGTTACAGCTACTAAAAAACATGATAAGTACTTAGATACTTGGCAGCCAAGTCATACTATAGCAGATGCAGATTGTACAATGAAACATACAATATTTACTGCGTCGATTGTAGGAGGGTTAGGAATAGATCAAGTATTTAATGTCGTTGCTAAAAAAGCGTATTATGCGTATATTTGGTTAGGCTTAATGCCTCTCACAATGCGAACTGAACAACTAATAACTTAATAAGGAAAGTCTATGGATATAAAAGTACGACAAGTATCTACGGACTGGACAAAATTGCCTACTGGGCTGACTTGGTATTTTATCGGTCAGCCTAAAACAGGCAAATCCACACAGGCCAGTAGATGGAGTGATACAGGAGCAGAGGGTGTTTTATTAATAGACACTGACCTCGGTTCAGATTTTGTTGACAAAGCAAATATTGTAACTGTAACATCTCTAAACACACCAACTAGACCAGTAATGGAAGATGGTAAGCAAGTAACTTCAAAAGGAACAGATTTAACAGAAATTGTTCCCAATGATGAGCGTGATTACTATTTTCGTTCAGGTGATAAAGTTGGAGAACCAATGGAAGTTTATTCTATGGTAGAAGTTTACCATTGGTTAAAAAATAACCTTAAAAAACTACCATATCAAACAGTAGTTATCGATACTATTGATCACGTAAACAGATGGATAGAAAGTGAAGTATGCGATGAACGAGGTCAAATAGCAATGGGAGAAGGTTCTTCATGGGGTGCAGATTGGGCACAAGCAAGAAAGAAGAATCTTGATATTATTAGAAGATTTCAAGCTTTATGTAAATCTCAAGCAAGGAATCTTGTTTTAATTTCTCATGCTAAAAGTACGGTGATAACAGATGGCAAGAGTCAGCTAGGGCCAGAACTCCCAAGGGGTTTGGCGTATGCAGTAACTGCCTCTGCTGATGTCATAGGTTATGCCACCGCTGACAAAGAAGACGGAAAGTTTTATCTATCTTTCCAAGCATATGATGAAAGGACTGTAGGCAGTAGGTTAAGACCATTAGCCCAGAAAGTCCTTGAATTTGATTACAATGTAGTAGTCAATGAAATCCTAAAATACAAAGAAGAGGAGTAGCATATGCCGTACAGAGGTTCTTATGAAGCAGAAAGCAGCTCTAGAGGCCCAGCCAAATGGTTAGGTTTTCAAGAAGTTGCATTAACTGATTTTATTAATAAATCAGAAAACTATGATAACTTAGATGTTTACTTAGAGATTCATTTTCAAAATGAGTCTTCTCAGTATCCTTACAAATATAACCTTTTAGGTAAGTTTGAAAGAGATGCTGATGGTAGAATATCTGGTGAGAATAGTTTGCTTAAAAGAATATTGTATTTAACGGATGCTATTGGTTGGAACGGAGGCGTAAATGCCAAAGGTGAATGGGTAGATGAGAATGATAAAGTATTAGAAGACGATGTAGTTCATCTTTTAAATGCTGATCATACTCAAGCTAACTACGGGGCAAGCAATTTCGATACACCCTTATATATTTATGTATATAAGAAGTGGAGCGAAAAGAATCAAAAAGCTTACCCTACAGTTTGCCCAAAAATTGTACAAAATGATGAAGAGGGTCGTAGAGACCTTGAAGATTACATTAAGTACATGAAGGCCAATAAGTACATTGTTGAACATGAAGAAACTGAACAGGTTAGAAATGGTGCTATGACTAGTGGTTCCTCCACTACTACTAGCGGCACTCGAACCTCGTTTTAGTGAATCTATACAATGAGATAGCAATTGGGGGCCCTCAGAATAGAGGGCTCCTGATTGAACAAGAACAAGTTATAGATGTTATACTTGAACATGGAAAAGACAAAGCTGTATATAAAAGCTTATATCTATATGACCAAGAAGGTTTAGAGTATTTTAAATTAAGAAGAACTCTAAAAGACTTTTTAGGCAAAAGATACATAAATGATGTATTAATTGATATAGATAAAGGTCAAAATACAAACGAATATACACTAAACAAAACAAGAGGTGTATTATTTGAACTTGAAGAACTAGGCGTTCAAGAAAAATCCTGTCATATTTATTTTAGTGGAACTGGGTACCATCTTATCATAAGTGGTGAATTATTTAATTTTCCTGAAGGAAATAAAGATTTACCATTTATTGTTAAGGAAACAATGAATAATTTACTCAGTGAAATAGATTTAGCAGTATATAACAGAACTTCAATCTATCGGTGCTCTAACACCATCAATCAAAAATCTTCTTTATACAAAATACAATTAACTTATGATGAAATTAATCATTTAAAATATGAAGATATTCATTTATTAGCAAAAGAACAAAGGTTCTTAGATTGTAATCCTGTATGGGGAGATGGAGAATTAGAGAAACATGTTATTACAAATATTCCAAAAATAAGAGTAATGCAATCCAGTGTTGAACCAAGAAATATTGTACCATGCGTTCAAAAGATGTATCAACTAGGCCCTGAAGAAGGAAATAGAAATAATACTATGATGCGAATAGCATCCCATTTCTTTAGGCATGGTATTCCTAGTGGTGCTGCAAAAGCAGCATTATTAGAATGGAATCAAGGTCAACTAATGGATGATGTAATTCTACAAAAAGTAGAAGATACATATCGTGGTGGATATAAATATGGATGTAAAGACCAACTTATGGCTAAGCATTGTCAACCATATTGTATTTATTACAAAAGAAAAGACTATTTGATAGATGTTAAAAATAGTGAAGAACTTCAATCAGATTTAGCAGAGAGAATAGAAACTGATTTTTCAGGTAGAACTATAGACTTGGCTAAACTTTTAGGTGTTCCTAACAAAGATGTTACTATATATCCAGGTGAATTAGTAACAATATTTGGTTCAACAGGTGCTAATAAAACAGCACTTGCCCAAAATATTGTATTAGGATATAATGCAGAATTAGATCAAATAGTTAAAGAGGCACAAATACCTACTTTATTCTTATCTTTAGAGCTTTCTGGATTTGTTATGCACAGAAGAAACTTGCAAATAGTTTCAGGTGCTAGTAAAGACGATGTAGTATCTAAATACAACGAGCTCTATAATCATCATAAAGAAGAGTTAAGCCATATTATAATGCAGTCTATAGCGCCCACAATAGGCCAAATACAGGACAAAATCAAACAATTGCAACCTAAGTGTGTAGTTATAGATTATATTGACCTGGTGGACGTTCCTTACAATAAAAAAGGTGAATATGAAAAGCTAAATTACATTAGTCATTCACTTTCAAATATTGCAGTAACTGAAGATATTATTATTATACAAATATCTCAAGTTTCAAGAGATTATTCGAGAAATCAAATAATGGATTTGTATGCTGCTAAGGGTAGCGGAGCCATAGAAAATGCATCTAGAAAAGTAATAGGTATAACAGGAGACTCTGAAAACACGGGTAAAAAGGTTACGTTATTTAAAAATAGCGATGGCGATTTATTTGATGTAGATTTAGAGTGGACACCTTCTTTTAGATTAATCAAAGCAAAGGAAGAGAGGCAACAAAATGCCAACAACTAAAGAACTTGTTGGAGAGTTAATAGATGTTAACCAACAGCTAGAACATCTTGAACAAGGAACTGACATCGATATGGATGAGCATAAAAGACTCGAAGAAACTAGAGTAACAATCCACAAAGAAGTCAAAAATAAAATCCAAAACGTTGATTACTTTATGGTCGAACTCAATAAAAAAGAACATCTTATCGATGCTGAAGTAGAAGCATTAAAAGATGAAGTTGAAAGATTGAGGTCAAGACGAAGAGCATTGGTAAGGACAAAAGACTATTTTAATAAACAACTACTGCCAGCAGTTATTATGGAAGTTGGGAATGAAGACGGAGTCTATGAAACTAATACCGCAAGGTATAAGCTTTATGAAACATTCGGCCCAGTAGATGTTGATCCTCATAATATATCAGATGATTTTAAGAAGGTTGAAATAGTTGAAAAACTGGATAAGGTGAAAGCCAGAAAGGCTGCAATATCAGCGTTTAAAGCTGGTCAAGAAATGCCACCTGGTTTGAATATCAGAAAAATTAAAAGAGTGAAGCGTACTTAAAAGTATACTAGTTCTTGTATGCTGCACATTTTTAATACTAAATTATACGGGTTTAGTTGTTCTATGGATTTCATTTAAGCTCCGAAACGCATAGACAGTGAGTAAAAACACCCGCGCTAAACCCTTATAATTATGAAGTATGATAAGAAGGCATTTAAAGAGGTTTTAGAACCTCATCACAAAACTTATTGGAAGATTGCTTATACTAAGCTACAGAGAAAAATGCAAAGTCTCAAATCCTCCCTTAAGAAACGTTCAGAAATATCTGAAGTAATATTTGATATTACAATGGACGATTTACGTGATATGTTTTATCATAAATATGGCAAGTCTTGCAAATACTGCAGAAGAAAAATGGTTTATAGGAATATGGTATGTGATCATATTATCCCCTTAGCTAAAGGTGGAGATTCTATAAAAGAAAATCTGCAGCTAATTTGTAAATCTTGCAATACAAGGAAAGGCCCGTTAGATGAGAGAGATTTTGAAGAACTTATCCTATGGGTAGAAACATTGAAAGATGAAACAAAAGAATATGTGCTGCGAAAGCTAGCAAAAGGAGGAAGATATTAATGAAATTAGATCACGAACAATATGAGCTTTTGATGACAGCTTTACAAAACTACAGAGGAGAACTCTATATAAATAGTGGTGACACTACTGTGTTAAATAAGGTTAATGACCTTTGTCAAGCAATTGAAGATGAGAAAAAAGTATTAGATTTAGACCAGAAAAAAATACCAGTTACTGAAGATATGTACGAAGTTAAAAAATCAAAAGAAATAACAATGGCTGAAGCTGTAAACTTTGTTCCAGATGTTGGTTCTGAGACTGGTATAGAACGTGATTACGCAAATCAAGGTAAACCAAATTGCGAGTCTTGTGATGACTAATATAATAAATAAACAAGGTAGACCTTTAGCAAGTAATAAACAAATGCTAAAAAATAAAGTTGTTCATTTAGAACAAGCTTTAATGGAGGCTGATTTCAGACTTCAAGAAATGTTTCTAAAAAACACTGCTTTACAAACTAAGATAAATGAATATAAAGACAGTAAAAACGAAAAAGATTTAGAAACAAATAACGATTTAATATTAAATCTAATAAAAGAAAGATTAAAATTAGGTGCTTTAGAATATCATCAAGATGTTCCAGTTATGCCAAGTGATGATATCACAAGAGATAATTTTTATGAGGCAGTACAAGAAGCACTTGACCTATCTGTATATTTATCTGCTTATATGTTGAGGCTGATGGAGGAGAAGGAGCGAAGAGAGGGCGAACCGACGACAGCAGACGAATATAATAAGGAGGAAGGAAATGACAAAACTAAGGAAGGCACAACTTGATTGCGCAAATTGGAATATTGGTAATTGTCTTGGTTGCTCTATCTCTATTGATAGAGGATATCTAAAAAGAAATAAATGGGCACCAGTATTCATGACTATCAAGAGTAAAAAGGCTGAAAAGCCTTGCATAGTAGAAGATGGCTGTAAATATTTTGATAATTTCGTAGCAAGATAAACTGTGATTTGAATCTACCTTGGTCTTATTATCTTTCCCCATGGTAGGCAGTTTATCCCTTCCACAAGGGGGAGAACATTTATGGGTTTTTTATACGGCCCGTTCTCCCCTATCTTTCTTAAATTCTAGCGAATCTAAATGCAAAAAATCTACCAGCTAATCCAGGTAGTTTACCCGCCAATTTTGCTGCGCTTGTAGCAGCTTTTCTCCAATTTTTTTCTTTTAAAGAAGTGATCATCTTTTCTCTATTGGTAACTCTTGATACATCCTCTTTTGTCATAATAGATAAATGGGGTAATTTTTGAGTCCAGCCAGAACCTTTTAATAAATCTAATCTATCTGTATATAAATATGATTTTTTTATTTTATTAGGATAATATTTTTCCCATTCACCAAACATATCTGGAGTTTTTTGTCCACTAGCAAATCCTTTATTATTAATAAGTCTATATCTTGGCTTAGTTTTTACTTTTTGATATCTTATATTTGCATTAAACCCACCTATTAATGGCAATGGTTTTCTTGAAGGGCTAATATTTATTCTACCTATACCAGTTTTTTCATTGTATCTAAATCTTTGCATAAACTGTTGAATTGATTTATCTGCATTTCCAACTTCCCAATGTAACGATGCATATTGCATAGGGGTTGCAGCCATACTGAAAAACTTTTGCTGAGCATGTTTTCGTATACTTTCTAATCTAGCTATCTTATCAGGATTATCAAGATCAGCATATTTCATAACATATTCTGCCATTTGATTTAAATGGTCTTTACTTACAGCTCTATGCATTCGATAAGCATCCCCTGAATTTATAACCTTAGATATTGAAACAGCAGTATTTGGAGATTGCATTTGTTTTCCATGGACAACAATAGCTCTAGAATGGTCATTTAATTTACCACTACCAAAATTTTTACCACCAAATACATTTTTCATATTAGTTTTTATTGGAGCAGTTAAACCTGCTTTATTTATTTTTATTTTATCAGCTCGACTTAAACTCTTAATATCATCATGAACAACTTTATTTAATACTTGCCATTGATGTTCACTTCTAATATCTAAATCTAATCCTCTAAGTTTTCTAGCTTGCCAGCCTCTTTCCTCTGGGGAAATTCCCTTAGCAATCAAATCTTTTCTCTCTAGAACAGCAGTAAGTTCTCCAAAACTTCCTTTAGCCCTATTTAAAGCTGGATCAGGAGTTATAGTTACTCCAAATTGCTTAGCTATTCCAGATAATTCTCTTTTCTTATCAGCGTATTTTAAATTTTTTAAATCTGGATACCATTTCTTTACTATCTTATTTATTTCATCTTGCTCATTTTTTAAAAAGTGATGCATTGCTAACTGTGCCTTATTTGCACCTTTAGAATAGAATTTATCTATTTTTATACTAGACCTAGCGCTAATAGCTTTTTGTAATGGTCTAGCCGCAGCAGCAGAGAGCTCTTTAGCCGCATATGGTGTAATAGCACCAACAGCAACAGCTTCGGCAGGATTCTCTTTTATCCAATCCAAAAGCCCAGCATCAGGCTGACGCATATCCATTTGTTTATCTTTAGGTACCCAATCCATTATGATTCCTCATCTCCACCAAATTTTAACGCAGGGTCAAGTAATCCTTTAGGGCCTTTACCTTTCTCTTCTCTATACTTAGTAGCTTCTTTAGCAAATTGCATATATGGTAATCCTGTTGTTTTTTCTATAGCTCTCATAGGATTCTCTATTAAACTACCAGGGCCAAGTACATCCCTTGCCATTCTACCAAAAGGAAACATAGTCCAAACATAATAGTCAGCAAGCTTATCCCATTCTTGAGTAACTAACCCTTTAAATATAGGAGGTAATATCCTTAACGAAGGTGGAGTAACAAGTTGTAAAGGTGCTACAGCAGTAGGATATGCACCAAAGAACGCCCTATCACGTTCCTTTTCATCCCCATATATCCAATCAGCAAAGTCTTGAAACCAATTATAAGGAGCTGGTAATGCACTCTCAAATAGAGAATACATAAATACCCCAGCCATAGAGGTCATGAATAGATCAGCAGTAGCCATACGCTTGTATCTTTCAAATTCTGGAGTCCCCTCTCTCCAGCCCCTTAAGTTAGCTTCCCTTATCACTTCATTTCTAAAGCGTACAGAGTTCCAAGACCATAATTGAAATCTAGAGAAGACCTTACCTGCTGAAGACCTTGAAAAAGCTGGTCTAAATGGTGCAGAGTATAAAAATTGCGTAGCTTTAACTCCCTTTTTGCCAAGTTCAATTAATGTTGGGTCATCAAATTTCCTTATTGCTCCAGAAAAGTTCTCTCTTGCCTGTAAATAATGAGCCATAAAGGAATCTCTACGTAGAGTTCTCTCAGGTCTACGCATAAACCAAGCAGCGGCATTAAATATAGAATCACTTATCCCGTGTTTCTTAGCAATAGCTTTCAGTTCTTGATCAGCTAAATTTGGGTCTTTCTTTATTTTCCCAACAGCATCCTTTAAAAAATCTCCCCATTTCTTACCTTTAAATTTTGGATTTAATCCCGCTTCATGGATAAGAAAGTCTTCAACTACTCCAAGTTTATATACCCAATCATTTACATCTTCTAAAGATTTCCATTCTTTATTAACATTAGCTCTTAAATATTTAATATTTCTAGCATTTTTAAGATTGTGATATCCTGTAGATATTAAAGTATGAACAGTACCACCATAAAGGTTAGCAACAGCACTCTTAGGGTGAGCCAATAATGAAGCAAGTTGATACTTAGCCTCTAGATTACTAAACTTAGCAAGGGAATTAAAATCAATACCCCTCAACTCTTCTGGGATATCCTTATCTTTTATCTTACCAATACCAAGCTTATCTCTAATAAAATTAACTCTTTTCTTAACAGTATTATCAGCAAACCAAGCATATGGAGTTCCTTTTATTTTCATATTAGGATTATTCATAACCTTTTCGGGTATCTCAGATGGATAACCTAAAGATTCCTGGGCATATAGTCTAAAGAAATCAACCCAATTTTGAGTATAGTCAGGGTCATTGTGTTTTTTAAAAGATTCTTGTTGAAATTTATATATATCATCTCTCATTTTTATTTGAGCTGCATGTTTATACATATTATCAATAACACCCTTCATATACTGAGTATAGACTTCAGGCTCTACACTCCAGCCAGGAACATGAGAATTTCTAGAATGTTGAGAACCAACTCTAGGCGGTGACTTTAGCCATTTTATATGTTCACTACTTTTCTTCTTATTTCTAGCTATATCTGCCAAAGCTTCGCTAACTCTATTATATGGGTCAGCTATTTCATTATTATTAAGAAAATCTCCAGTAGCTTGCTTATAATGTAATATAGCTTTCGTAAGTTCATTGGACTTATCTGTTTTACTTAATGATGGATCAGCAGCCATTTGAGCAATAGCTTCTTTTAAACCTTTAGCAGCCGTCTTTTTATCCATAGCTATATGAGGCCAATAATACTCATAATCTATTTTACCAGTTCCACCTATATCTAGAAACTTTTTCATATTATTTTGAACATCTATATCTGCATTTCTAAACATAGAAATTTGGTGACTCTTAGCTATCTCTCTCATGCCATCTGCTCCTTCAGGAAGTTCTAATCTTTTACCTGTAAGAATTGCTTCATTAAATCTTTTAATAAAATCATCAGCAATTTTTCTATGCCCTTTATTAAATGGCTCTTCAGCTATTTTTCCATACTTTCTTTTAAAATTAGTATCACCAGTTTCATAATCCTTCTGACCATTCATCCATCCGTGCACTCTTTCATTCCATCTAGTAATTATTTTATTAACATTACCAACTACTTCCGCACCAGTCATTTTAACTACATCTTTACCAACTGAAACATCATAGATTTTATCTTGCAATGTTTTCCAATCATATTCTTTTTCTATTTTTCGCCAAGCTTCAAAATAAGGTTTAGAGTGAGCATTATATAATCCCTTATGCTTTCCGTACTCTTCTTTTATCATTCCATCTGGTATGCCTAATTCTCTTTTTCTAACTGCTACTCTCCAAAGCTCAGCTCCATCCTTTAATCCTTCGTAATATGGTCTAATATCATTGTCCCATTCAGACTTAACCTCTTCATACATTTGAGTTGAATGCTCAGTCATAGATGCTGCAGCTCTCTGAAGAGTAGACATTGTATTCTCAGGAACCTTTACATCACCAATAACCCAACCATTACTATCTTTATATCTGTTTCTACCATCAACAAGTTTTAAATCGTTTCTTAACATATCTTGGGATATAGCTTTAGGAAACATAAATGAATACCATCTGCTTAATTCAGGCTTAGCTTCATTTGGTCGAAACATCCTCTGATACCAAGTACCACCTCTAGTTTCTTTTAGCCAAGTATCTAATGTTTGCCAATCCCTGAAGGATGCTTGATTTGCATCTTTATTGACAAGTGTTCTCATAAAGCCATTTAAATCGAGAGCAGTCCAAGGCTGACCATAGGCGCGTAAGGTTTGTTGTATGCTCAACGCAACCTCAGCTTGCTCCTTTGGGAGTTTACCTTCATACAACCCAACGAATGGAGCATATTCATTAAAATATCTCTTTGTTTTAGGGTCTTGGTCTCTTATTTCTACTACTTGGCCTTCAATTCTTTTACCATCAGGCCCGATCATCTTTTGCGGTTTATCAATTTGCTCAAAAGCTTCTTCAACTTTTTCAACTTCTTTCTTTTCAACTTTTTCAGTAGAGTACTTAAATAACATTCCATATTCGCTAAGCATTCCTCTAACAGACATATCTGGAATAGCTTCAGAATTATATCCTGCTCTACTTAAAGTAGTTTTCTTAGAATGCTCAGCCCAATCTTCAAGCATATCCTTCTTCTCTTGCTCCCTAGGCTCTCCATATTTCTTAATAAAAGCTTTTATATTAAATTGTTTTCCCTTCCATAGAGTACCCAATAAAAACGCATCATATAAATTTCTTTCAGGAATACTTAACTCAGCCCTATCAGCTCTAATTAAATTATCAACCTGAGCTTGATTTAGAGCAGAGGTCATTTTTTCTCCAGTAGCTTCTTGTTCAGATAATTTATCCAAAAAGTTTTTTCTAAACTGATCTAATGGAACTTCTTTACTCTCAGCTCCCTTTAAACGTTTTTGATTTACATAGCTTCTACGCTTTATCTCATCAGCCATAGCAGATAGTTTTTTTATTCTTGCTAAAGGAATATCTTCAGAAAGCTTTACTATACGTTTAACACTAGCAATATCTGACAAATCATTTATAATATAATCTTCAGCTCTACGAACTATATCATTTAAGTATTGTTTACGTTGAGCCATATATCCAGATGTATCTGACTTCTCTATAGGTATATAGTTCGATCTCTTAGTGTATTCCTTTAATATAGGATTATTAAATATATCTTCTATATAATTTTCATGAGCAGGGTTAAGTTGCTCTCTCATTCCTTCTTCGTGAAGTCTATTCTTTATGACAAAATCCACAACACCATCTTTAAACGGTTTCTCACCAGGCTTAGCTTCAGGATCATATTTACCCCTCATAACAGCTAAGCTATCCCTTCCAAGAACATCTCTTAGCCAATCATATGATTTTAAATTATTATGATGTTCTATATAAATGTCATCGAGCCTTTTAATATCAACTCTTCTTAGGGCTCCATCGCTCCAATCTATATTCTGTAAGTCAGTAGCTAACTTTGGCAATAAAGTATTTCTCTGAGCATCTGTCAATCCAGAAGTTAAGCTTTCAATATTTCTAAGCTTCTCCTGGATTTCAAACATATGGAATCTTCTTCCTTCTTTCCAGTTTCTACTATATAAAGCAGAATTTATATTTCTCATTAAACTTATTACTCTAGGAAACTCAGCTCCCTTACCCTCTAAGGAACCAACTAATGGATTACCATATTTCTTTAAGAACCCAGGATGAGCTAAATAAATTTTGCCATTTGGATAAGATGCTTTAAACTCAAATAAAGCTTTTCCTTGATGCTCCATTAAATTCTCACCATACTTACCTATTCTTAAGCCAGCTTCGTCCATAGGGTCAGAACCTAGTCCAACTGCAGCTCTAGAAACTCCTCTAAATGATCTCATATTCTTATCACTACTTAAAGCCTTAGCCTCCATTGTAAGATTTACCCACCTGCCATTAATTTTAGTAGGATGAAACCAAGTCAAGGTATTGTTGGGTTTAGCCATGATTGTTGAATGTGCAGCTCTAACTGCAGCTGTTTGAGTTACAGCCATACCTAATGTTCTTCTTCCTCCATATGCTGCTTCAGATGCTCTTCTTCTTGTCATAGGAGAATACTGAGATGCCATATTAGTACTTATCTCATCTTTTAAAGCTTGATTAGTTATTGTTAGCTCATCTCTATAGGTAGGACGCTTACCAGTCTTTTTATCTATTTCAGATAATGGGTTCTCAGTTCTTTTGCTATCCTCTTCATATCCTTTTTTATTAACAAACTCATTTCTAGACCAATCATAAGCATCTTTCCAGCTCTTTTTAAAGCCTACTCCATTACCGCTTTCAGATTGTCCACCAAAGAACACCCAAGCCTTATCTCCATCTAGGTCAGCACCGCCAAGTTGCTTCATTGTTCTTCCATGTAGTAAAGTTCCGTACCCTCTAACTCCAGTAAATCCTCCAAAATTAAGTACATTAGCACCTGACATAGAATCCATTGGGACTCTAGTTAATACAGCCCTAAAAAATTCTTTCATTTCTTCAGTTGGTTTATTCTGATAATCTTTCCAAACATCTTCCAATCTTTCTCTTGTTTTCGCTCTGCCTAGACCGCTAACATCTACCATCATATCTTTAAACCCATCATCAAGAAAGAATATTGTATCATCCTTTCTAAGCTTCGATATTACTTTATCCTCAAGAAAGCCAACTTCAAATGGTCGCATTCTAGTAATGCCACTATTCCCCATCTCTGGTCTAGTTATTCCATTTATAATATAATTTCTCATGGTAGCCATTCTATAATCGCGACTAAACTTATGTAAAAATCCAGCCAAGCTATCATCGACAACTCTATTAATTCTATCATGAACAGTTTGAAATTCTGCCATTTCTCTTTTAGCGGCTTCAACTTCACCTCTTGTATGACCTTCCTCAGCAGCTTCCATTTCAAGTATATCTCTATTCACTCTTTGAATTTTAGAGTAAGCTCTATTAGCGAATAGTTCATTACCAGGAGCCTTTAACGCAGAAAGCAATTCTCTTACACCTACTTTTTCTAAATTATTAATTACTCTATCTATCTCCTTAGGAGACATGCTTCCAGGACTTTCAATCATAGATTCAACTGTTTGATTAAATTCTTCTGTACCATTAATTCTATTTCTAGTAATAGTATCATACATATCATCTACTATTTCCTGCATTCTCTCATGATATTTTTTCGCACTAGTAAATGGAGCTCTTGACTTATCGAAAAATGAATATGCAGACAAGTTAGTTAGCATCTGCTTAGGTAGTCTCTGCTTCTCTATAAAGTGCGCATCAGTCTTTTCAGACATAACCGTTTTAATATCTTCAATTCCAATTTGAAGACCTTCTTTAGTTTTTTTACTATAATTTGGATCAACATTTAAATCTTCTATCTTTTTCAAACCCTTACCAAATTTTCTTGTACCCCATTGCTTGGCTGAGCTTTCAGGTATAATCATATGGATATTATTCTTTTCCATGTAGTCATTGAGCTTTTTAGTAGGTGAAAACATCATATACTTGCCCAATAGAGCCCCGTATTGGGGGCTAGGAGCCACGATAAATGATTTATTGACTCCACCTTC
>Ga0098059_1000402_pt1 | contig 27824 bp, 25 predicted proteins | sample 20_taG_FD_92580 | JGI IMG/M metagenome (GOLD analysis project Ga0098059, IMG submission 92580) | Marine viral communities from the Subarctic Pacific Ocean - 20_ETSP_OMZ_AT15318 metaG | ecosystem: Environmental > Aquatic > Marine > Oceanic | place: Subarctic Pacific Ocean | collected 2015-01-19
CAAGATTAACGAAGGGGCCACTAACTTTGGAGTTAGAAGAAAAATGGTCTAAATGGTTAGGAAGAAAATATTCTATATTTTGCAATTCAGGTTCATCTGCAAACCTTTTAATGTTGTATGCTTTAAAAGAAGGTGGTTATTTAAGAAATAACAGAAAAATTGTTGTTCCATCAGTTGCTTGGGCTACTGATTTAGCACCAGTTATACAACTCGGGTTTCAACCTATTTTATGTGATTCTAATATAGATGATTTATCGATAAGTATAGGTCATTTAGAAAAAATATTTTATGAACAAAAACCATCTGCTCTCATGTTAGTTTCTGTATTGGGATTGGTACCTAACATGAAAAAGGTAGTTGAATTATGTGATGAGTATGGCGTCGTGTTGTTAGAAGATGCTTGTGAATCTATGGGTAGCGAGTATAAAGGAAAAAAACTTGGTAATTTTGGATTGATGTCAAGTTTTTCAACCTATTTTGGACATCATATATCTACAATTGAAGGTGGTTTTATTTCAACTGATAATTTTGAATTATATGAATTGTTGTTATCTTTAAGAAGTCATGGGTGGGATAGAGATTTAAGTAAAGATACGCAAAAAAAATTACAAAAAGAATGGAATGTTTCAGAGTTTGATGCTCTATATACTTTTTACAATCCAGGATTTAATTTAAGGTCAACTGATTTACAGGCTAAAATAGGTTTAGGTCAAATTGACAAATTAGATGATTGGTGTAAGACAAGAGAAAAAAACTTTAAAACATATCAAGACAAAATTAAAAACAATTATTGGAAACCAAAGGTTGAATCTGATTATTTCACATCTAATTTTGCTTATCCAGTAATTAACCCAAATAGAGAAAAAATAGTCAAAGAATTGCAAGAAAATGACATAGAGGTAAGACCTATGATATGTGGTTCTATGGGTACACAACCTTTTTATGTAAAATTATATGATAAATTAGAGTTACCTAATGTATCTGTTGTTGATAAATACGGATTTTATGTACCAAATCATCCAATGTTAACTGATTCAGAGATAAAACTTATTTGTGATATTATAAATAAAAATTTAGTAGACGAATGAAAAAAGCTTTAATCACTGGAATAAATGGGCAAGATGGTAGTTATCTTGCAGAGTTTTTATTAAACAAAGAGTATGAAGTTCATGGTATTTTAAAACGGAATTCAGTTGCTGAAAATCAAACTGCTAGATTAGACAACATATTTAACCAACTGCATTTACAATATGCAGATATGACGGATATGGCTTCATTAATTAAGGTATTACAAGAAGTTCAGCCTGATGAAATCTATAATTTGGCAGCTCAATCGCATGTTAGAATATCATTTGACCAACCAATTTATACTGCTCAAACTGTAGCGATAGGTGTTATGAATTTATTGGAAGCTATTAGACTTGTATGCCCTAAAGCTAGAATGTATCAAGCATCATCATCTGAAATGTTTGGTAATAGTATAGATGAGGATGGCTTTCAAAGAGAAACGACACCAATGAATCCCGTATCACCATATGGGTGTGCTAAAGTGTTTGCCTATAATCTTGTAAAAAATTATAGAAATTCGTATGGATTATTTTTAAGTAATGGTATTTTGTTTAATCATGAATCACCCAGGAGAGGAACAAATTTTGTTACCAACAAAGTAGCTAAAGAAGTGTGTAGAATAGCAACAGGAAACTCTAATCAATTTAAATTAGGGAATCTGAAAGCATCAAGAGATTGGGGACACGCTAAGGATTATGTTAAAGCTATGTGGTTAATATTACAACATGATACTCCAGATGATTTTGTCTGCTCTACTGGAATATCTCATACGGTTGAAGAATTAGTTGATTATGTATTTAAAAAAGTTGGAATCGTGAATTGGGAACAATTTGTCGGTCAAGATGAAAAATTCATGCGACCAGAGGAATTAAATGTATTAAAAGGTGATTGTAGTAAAGCTAAAAAAGTATTAGGATGGAAACACGAATATACCTTTGAAACTATGATGGACGAAATGGTTGATTATTGGTTAAAATATTTTAGGAAACAAAATGGATAAAAAAAATGTAGTATGGTGGATTGGAATAAAAAATTCTAATTTATCAGACAAATACGGAGGGTTTGATTATTTTGAGTATTCAAGAAAATCTTGGGAATATTGGTGTAAAAAGAATGATGTGTTGTTTGTGCCATTTGAAAAACCCGTTAAGGAAGATTTACACAGATATAGAGTAAATTGGCAAAAAGCTATGTATGTGTTTGATGAATTAGATAGAATGGAAATAAATTATGACCAGATTGCATTAATTGATAGTTCTGCAGTGATTAAATGGGATGCACCCAATTTCTTTGAAATGACAGATAATAGATTTACCGCTTGGGTAGATAATGATAATTTAGGATGGATTAGTCAAAGTATTGATGGGTATAAATCTTATTTTAATGGTTATGAATTAGATATTTCTAAATATATAAGTTCAGGTTTTATGGTTTTCAATGAACAGCATAGAGAATTTTTTGAATCATTTAAAAAACTTTATTTAGATAACACAGATAGTTTTATAGAGGCACAAGACTCAGTTGTAAAAAAAGGTACTGAACAGACACCTATAAACTATTGGTTGCAGATGCAAAATATTGATGTGAATTTAGATTTACCTCTTGCATTTAAATTAACACATCTACATAGAAAAGATATGTTTAGCCATAATTGGCAACTAAATGAAGATAAAACACCATTTTTTATAAAATATGGTTATGTTTGGTTTTTTAATGGTATAGCTAAAAATGAAAGAACTAATTTAATGTCGCAAGTTTGGAATTTAATAAAGGTTAATTATGAGTAAAAATGTAGTTTTTGTATTAGCAGTAAAGGTACCAGAGTATCCATGGAGAAGTATACCATATGAATATGGTATTGCCAGTTGGAAAAACTGGTGTAAAAAAAATGATTGTGAGTTATTTGTATTAGACCAGTTAATCCATCCCAATGAACACATGAAAGTTAATTGGCAAAGATATTATGCCTTTGATTTATTAGAGCAGGAAGGCATTGATTATGACCAGATATTGGTCGTTGATGTAGATAGTATAATTCATCCAGACACACCTAATTTTTTCAATATGAGTGAAAGAAAGTTTTGTGCCACTCACTGCGATGGTAGCTATGATTGGACATTTAGGAGTATGGAGAATTATTCTAAACACTTATTTAATGGGCAGATGTTCCCTTTTTGGAAATATATAAACGCGGGATTTCAAGTGATAAATAAAAATCATAAATCACTATATAAATCTATGATTGATTTTTATAACACAAACAGAGAACTAATAATCCAAATGCAAAATACATTTCACACGGGAACTGACCAACCAGTTTTAAATTTCTTACTTAATTTATCTGAACATGAAACTAAATTATTCCCGTATCAATATAGTATGGTGGATATGGTTAGAAAAGAAATTTTAGATGAACAGATGACATTTATTAAGTGTGGTTGGGTATATCAATTTAATGCTATTCCTGATAATAAAAAAGCTGATAAAACTTTATATTGGATGAAAAAAACTTACGAACATTTTCATGGGGAGTTGAATGCTTAAAAATAAATTTGTTATTGGATGCTTAGTTCAATGGTATGAAATAGAGTTAATAGAGGAATATTTACAAAGTGTTAGGCACGCTCTAAAATATGTTGACAATAGTGAAAATGTAATAGTTGACATCACATTTACTACAAATCAACAGTTAGAAAGAATAGATGAAACACAAATCGACATGAGCACAATAGAGAAAAGATTTTTATCTATGGTAGAAGATGATTGGAGTGTTAAAATAACAGATGAGTTGATGACTATAGCTGATTATCGTAGATGGTTTAATGATTTCTATTGTGAAAAAACTGATGTTTTAATGTGGGGTGAAACTGATTCTTTAATACCAAGACAAACATTTAAAATTTTAGATGACTTACACAATTCAGCTCATAACAGCAATATTTACAAATATGTAGCATTTTTCGGTACTTGTAAAATGTGGGATAAAAGTTGGGAACCAGTTGAGCATACAGAATTTACAATAAAAGAGCATAAAGAAGATTTACAGGGGGCACCAGTACCTTGGTGGGATGTGCGACATAATTCTACTATTGAGGAAATGAATACATTTAATGATAAAATAGAAGATGTAGATATAAGAGTATTAACAAAACCCAAATTTAATGGATGCGGATTAGTTATATCAGCTGATTTAATCAAAGCAGGTGTAAATATACCTCGTTCTGTATTTTTTGTACATGAAGATACAGCTTTTCAAAATATTTTTACAAGATTGATGGGTAATCAAACCGTTCAGTTTGTTATAAAAAATATATTTCTTGTTCACAATAGAAGGCATCCTAAAAAACGAATGTATGTTTTGGGTGAAAGTGGTGAAACCGTAAATAGACAAAGAATGAGTAATGATTGGTACGCTAAAGGAAATAAATGGTGTGAACATAATGCTTATAATATGTTTAACCAAGTGAGAGAATATTCTTGGAAGGATATATTTAATGAATAATTTTAAATTAGGTAACAATAGTAAAATTTCTTGTCCTCAAATAGAGATAGAAGATTCAGTTGTAATAGGTAACAATGTACAAATAAAATGTGAATCTATAAAAATAGGTAAATTTTCAGTAATTAGTGATAATGTTCAAATAACTTGTAAACATTTTGAAGCTGATGAGTGGTTATATATGTGTAATGATGTTGAAGTTGGTAGAGGAGGATGTACCGGCCCAAACTCGAATGTTAAAATAGGTAAACATGTTGGTATATTTGAAAATACAATCATCAATCCCTCAGAATCAGTTGAAATAGGTGATGATGTTGGTATTGGTTCAGAAGTTATGATTTGGACACATGGGGCTTGGCTAGATGTATTACAAGGATTTCCATCAGATTTTGGTCCAGTTACGATAGGAAACAATGTATGGTTGCCAGCAAGAAATATAGTTTTACCTAATGTAACTATTGGTGATAATTCAGTTATTGGTATCGGTTCGATAGTCAATAGAGATATACCAGCTGGTTCGTTAGCAGCAGGCTCACCTTGTAAAGTTATAAAAGAAAACTATTATCCAAGACCACTTGATAAAGATGAACAAAAAAAGTTGGTATGGGAAATCATAGAAGATTGGTATAAGTTACATGAAGATAAAGATATAAAAGATGTAAAAACTAAATATAATGATGGTAAAATAATTCTTGTTCAGCAAAATTATGAAACTATTTATTATATAGAAGAACGAAAAATAGAAGGTTATATAAATAATGTTTCAGAAGATTTGAGAGATTATCTAAGAAGAAGAGGTATAAAGATTTATACCGATAGGTTATTTAAATCAATTTAAAGGGTTATAAAATGGCAGCATTTCCAATAGTTTTAGAAGATACAGAATTTAAGTTTTTAAATTTTAACAAAGTTTTATGCTTATCACCACATCCAGATGATGTTGAATATGCTATGTTAGGTTCTATGATTAAATTCAAAAATACACAATTCGATATTGTCGTTATATCACAAGGTGGTGACTTTGATGAAACTTCAGATGTTAGTAGACATAAAGAATGTGATTCAATTTGGGAAGGATACTCTAACATATCAGGTAAATTTTTAGATATGAAATATGTTAAAGATGCCGGTGAAGATGAATTAATAAATAAAATAGAAACTTTAGTAAATATAGAAGAATATGATGCTATATTCATACCACCAGAAGAGGATGCTCATTTTGAACACCGAATGATAAATACAATATCAAATGCTTTAGTTAGACGGATTAAATGTGGTATCATAAATTATAAAACTCCAAGCACATTAGAGAAGTGGGAACCTAATTTTTTTGTTGATATGGATTTAGAAGTTAGAAGAAAAGATGTTAAAACTCCATATAATATTGTATGGTACAAAAAATTATCAGGTATGAGAAAATTTGAATCTCAACAAGATAAATCATTTTTTAATGAGGATGTGCTCGATAACTTTCATAAAGTTTATCAATGTTCAATGAGAGGTTTATTGCATGTTGAATCATTTAAAATAATTAAAGGATATTTTTAATGAAAATAGGTTTTTTTACTGAAGGAGGTTATCAAGGTAAAGTCCCAAGAGAAAATCCCAATATGAGAACTGACATGGCTTGGATTTGTGCGCTTGATGCAACACATCATCCTATAAACACAATACATGAATTACCTGATAATTTATATGATGTTGGTATAGTTATAATACCTAAAAAAAGACAATACTTGATTGAATATCCATTAGTTGAACAATTAAAAAGAGTGTGTGGTAAAATTGCATCTATGCAAGAGAGCACTTATTGGTATTGGCAAGATGACCCGATTGTAGAACAGATTTGGTACTTTAATACATTAACTGAAATGGATATGATATTTTGTCATAATAAACCAGACTTACAATATTATAAAGGCATCATTGGTGATAAATGTCATTTATTGCAATCTTTGATGATAACTGATAATATAAAAGTTAGTGAAACTAAAACCAATAGTGCTATGATAGGTGGTAATTTTGTAAGTATTTATAGAGGTTTTGATTCTTATATGGTCGCTCGTGAAATGACAGAAGATATATGTGCACCCACTACTGGTAGAATGAAAAAAGAAGAAACTGGTTTAGATATTAATCATTTACCTTGGGTAAATTGGTTGGAGTGGATATATGAATTATCAAAACATAAATATGGTGTACAATTAGGAACTCCATCTGCTGGTACTTTTAATCTAAATTGTTCTTATTTGGGAATACCTTGTATAGGATATGATAATGTAGATACACAAATGGTATTACATCCAGATTTATCTGTTTCGGATGGAGATATCCATAAAGCTAAAAAACTAGCTGTTAAGTTAAAAACAGATGATGAATTTTATATCCATTGTTCTGAAATGACTAAACAATTATATAAAAAACATTATTCAGAAAAAATATTTTTAGAAAAAACAATAGGAATTTTAAATGAAACCAATTAGTTTTATACAACCAAGTAGAAATAACTTGAAGTATTTAAAATGGTCTTATGATTCTATCAGAAAGAATTTAGGTTACACACATGAAATATGCATGGCAGATGATTTTTCAAATGACGGGACTTGGGAGTGGTTACAAGAGATAGCGTCAAAAGATTCAAATGTTAAGATACATAGAAATGAGGGACCTGAAAGATTAGGGCATACGATTTTATATGATACATTGATTAATGATTACGCTACAAATGATATTGTTATGATTTATCACGCTGATATGTATGCTTTACCAGGACTTGATGAAGAAGTTAACAAATATATCGGAGAAGGTAAAGTTGTCAGTATGACGAGGATAGAACCACCATTACATCCTCCAGGACCAGAAAAGATATTAGAAGATTATGGTATTGAACCTGAAGAATTTGATGAACAAAAATTATTGAATGAACACGAATCATTTAAAAGGGGTTCAACAACTGAAGGTATATTTGCGCCATGGGCTATAATGAAATCAGATTTTCAGAAGATTGGTGGACATGACCCATTATATGCTCCTCAATCAAAGGAAGATTCAGATATATTTAATAGATTTCAATTAGCTGGTTATAAGTTTATCCAATCGTGGGATGGTTTTGTTTATCACATGACTTGTAGAGGTTCACGATTTAAAGATGGAGCTAAAAGAAATCCCAATGGTGAAGTGTTTATGAAGAATAGAGAAACTGACGAATGGTTGAAACAAAACCATAGAAGCACGAGAAACTTTATTCGTAAATGGGGCCACATGGTTAATCATGATGCACTGTTAAAACCAATTGTACCCCCTAAATATGATATTGGTTTTATTGTTAAAAATTGTAATTATGAATTATTGTATGAATTAGAACCATGGTGTTCTACTATCTATACAGATTTTGCTTGGGAAGGTTACACAAGACAAGAACAAGGCAATACATTATTTAATTTGCATGATAGGGTTAAACCATATGATAATGAAAAAAATAATGGTATTTTGATTGAATTTGATGCAAAAGACTTTATGATAAAACACATGAACATTATAGCACAATTATCTGAAATATTTTCTAATGATGAAGAGCTTGAAGCTGGTGAATTTGAATTAGATATATTTAAAATAACAATAACTAACATACAAACTTATGAGAAGGATTTAATAAAATGTTTAAGATAGGAATAATAGGTAAAGGTTTTGTAGGTTCGGCTGTACAATTTGGTTTTTCACCTAATGTTGGTTGTGATGCTGAAGTTAGGATTTATGACAAAGACCCAAATAAATCAACACACTCTTTAGAAGAAACTATAAATAAATCTGATTTTATTTTTATATCAGTACCGACACCTGCTAATTCAGATGGTTCTATGAATTTAGATATAGTTAATAATGTTTTCTCTGATATTTCAAAAGTAAATAAAAGAAAAAACAACATAATGTTACTGAGGTCGACTGTGGTGCCAGGTTCAACTCGCAGTGTACAAGAGAAATTTAAAAACCTCAATATAGTTTTCAATCCAGAGTTTTTAACTGAAAGGTCAGCTAAATTTGATTTTATAAATCAGTCGAGAATTATTTTAGGGGGTAAAAATTCACATACTTTAAAAGTTTCAAAATTATTTAAACAAAGATTTGGTGAAACTATACCTGTAATAAGAACGAACTTTGAAACAGCAGAAATTATAAAGTATATGACTAATACATTTTTAGCAGTAAAAGTTTCTTTTTTAAATGATATGAAACGCATTTCTGATAATTCTAATGTGGATTGGGGTATGGCAGTTGAAGGGTTTGTTAGAGATGGTAGGATTGGGCACACGCATTTAGCAGTCCCAGGCCCTGATGGTAAGATGGGATTTGGTGGTAGCTGTTTTCCTAAAGATATACAGGCCATGATTAATTATGCTGATTCTTTAGGGATAAATGCTAATGTTATAAAAGGGGCATGGGAAACTAATTTAAAAGTTAGACCAGAAGAAGATTGGAAAGAACTTAAAGGCAGAGCAGTAATAGATAAAGATATTAATAAATTATGAAAAAAATACTTGTTTTATATTGCTGTAATGTTGTAAATTACATAGTGTTAGGAGAGATGAAATGCCAAGAATAGATGTTCATGAGATTGAAAGTTATGATGAATCAGAAAAATATTCTCAGTTTGAAAAAATAAGAAAAAACAATAAAAATGACAATGAAAAGGAAAAAGATGAAAATAAAAAACCAGCAAAAAGTAAAAAAAACTTTAATAAACATTTGTAGTTATATACTTATATATATACTATGTGTTGGTTGTAGTAATAGTTTAGTGTGTGAATCAGATTGTTACTTAGATTTAAATAGTAATTTGACACAAGATGTTAATAATTTTTATCACATAGAGTTTTTACCTGGATATGTGCAGACATTTACTACAATTGAAGCACAGACAGGTATATCAGGGTATTATGAAAAAGTTGTTTGGATGGCAAACAGACAAGTTTCTATTCAAAATGAATGGACAAATTTAGTAAATAGAAATTCTTATACTGATGAAGAAGGTGTTGCTAAAACCGTATTGGGAGTTTGGGAAGAATTTATAGGTGATACTATCACTATTTATTCTGGTTATGTTGACCAATGTGATATTCATCATTTTGATTCGTTAAAAATTATAATAGATTAGGAGTGTTGATGGACGATAAATATGGTACATACATACAAAAATTAATGTCAATTATCCTTGATAGTAGTCAGGAAATTTTTGTTAGGGATATGGCTTGGAAAGATTTAAAACAAATAGGAGATGGTTTAGGAAGTTTTTTAAATAAAAATAAAATTTCAGACGCATCTCGAAATGAAGAAAAACAAAAACAAAAACAAACATTATTGTTTGATTAGGAGGTTACATTATGGTAATAGACCAAGATGGATTACAGGAAGTAGAGAAAATAAAAAATGCTTTAACACACATGTATGATAAAGTAGATGCTAAAGGTGTTGATGTTAGTGAAGAATATAGTTTTATATTTAAGATATTAGGGCAAATGGAAACAGATTGGAGTCATGAGGTGACTAATATTCCATCTATGCCTGATGAATTGACTATTGACGGTAGAGTATACAAGAGGAGTTAATTATGAGTGATGCAGTACAAGACTTTTATGACCCACCTTCATCTGGCACTGAGTTTGAAAGAGTAAATTTTTCAGAAATTGAAGAAGATGATTTATTTTGGTTAAATAATATAAATAATGATTCAAATTCACCTCATAAAAAAACTGGTGATTATTCAGGTGTAAATATGAGAACTGGTGCCACATTAACATTTAAGAATTTTGACAAGGTTTATCAAAAATCTTAATGTGGAAGGGTTCAATAAACCATTAAAAATACCAGGTAAGCGTCGTGTTTTAACTAAAAAAATGATTTTAGATGCACAAGCAAAATCTAAATCAGCTTCAGGTGCAGCCAGATGGTTAGATGTTTCTTATAATACTTATAAGAAATGGGCTAAATATTATGGTATATTTGAACAACATAAAAATCAAGAAGGCTTTGGTATCAAAAAGGGTTGGGCTACATACAAAATACCTTTAGATAGGATATTTCAGGGTGGTCCAATACCGAGAAATTGGTCAAGAGCAGTAATAAAAAGACGCTTAATAGAAGAAGGATATTTAGAAGAAGAATGTGGACAATGTGGATATAATGAAACAAATTTAGAAACAGAATTGATTTGTTTAGCATTAGATTTTATTGATGGTGATACGAAGAATTGGTCACCAGAAAATATAAGATTGTTGTGTCCTAATTGTCATTATTCTTTTAATGCCTTTTTTTCAAAATCAAAAAATTTTTGTAAATAGGAGTCGTAATGGCACAATCTAAAGAAGGTAAAAGAGTTAAAAAAACCAAACAAGGTAAAAGTATCAACACCAAAAAAAGCCACAAAGGTGGTGGTCCAAGTGGTTCAACAAAAGGTAAACATTATAAAAAGAAATACCGTGGACAGGGTCGATGATAAACTTATTAAAGAAAGGTCAAAAAGCCATAGTTCAAAAAGACATACCCTCAGTGGATGGTATGTTATACAGAGATACCAAGGTTACCATAGATGAAATAGGATTTCCCGACAAAGACCTCAGAGTTAAAGATGAGTTGGGAAAAATATGGTATATTAATTTATCAGATATAAGAATGTTGTAACCTAGGAGCAACATGAATGGCATCAAGAGGTAAATATTTAATTGTATTAGGTGAATTAGAGTGGTTCTACACTTTAATTGAAGAACATCCTCCTCCCAAAAACTGGTTTTCTGAAATTGAATGGACAAATAAACAAACAAGATGTGCTGATTTAATTTCACAAGGAGAAAATCTTTATCAGAATCTTGAATCATTAGGACATTTAATGGATTTTACCGCTCATCATGCTATTTGTAATAATCCAGGACAAATGAATTATCAATGTGGTGATGAATTAGCCACATACCAATGTGAGAACCCTCCTCCCAAATTATATTGGGAAACATCTAATTTTATTAAATTTAAAAGGTCACTTGGATTTGAAGTAGATGTTGCTTTTGTCAGAAACAGAACTAACTTACCTGTGCCTTCAGGACAACTTCAAGATAGTTATGTTACTGCCTTAGATTGGTCATATTTATGCCAGGAAAATAATAATGGTGATTGTGCACCTAATCCTAGACCTGAAATTGAAGAATATTTTGAACAAAACTCAGATTTAAAGTTTTTGTTGTTAATTGGTGTAGTTAGTGAAAATGACAACACTCATACTCGCCATACAACAGGAGATACACAACCATCCGATTTAGATATACGATTAACGGGTAAAACATCGATTGTTACAGGGTGGTCAGCTGACACTAAACACCAGTTAGCAAATTTTTCAGACACTTATTATCAAATGGAAAAAAACAATACAGTACAATTAGGGGGGGATGCATCCGATGTTGCACCAATGCCGAGTATAGGTAGTAACTATAAAAATAAAAAAAATTCATATCAAACAGGTCGCTGGTCTTGTGTTAGCAATGAGAGTGTTAGAAGAATGAAGATAAAAACCATTCAATATACCAGACTTGACATGGTTGAAAACTATTATGATAATTTTATTGTTCCCATTACAAGTATCGATGATTGGGAAAGTATAAACTCAGACACACAAGTAGCTATGTTTACTAGCAATGTAACAGGAGCATATTCTGTTGGTACCACGCAAAATCCTGATGTAAATGTAAAATCAGGAAAAAATTATTTAAATAGATTATATGGTGTTGCTGGTGGACCTGCAAAATCTACTTACAGGCAAATGGCACTTACAAAACAAAAATTATACAATTCGGGTATTTGGAAAAAATTACCTCAAGGTTCAGTTAACACTAATAATCCTGCAGGTCAAGAGGATGACACTATTGCTATAGTTTCAAATTTAGAATCTCAAGAAGATTTACCTTATGTAGGTACGGATGCAGTAAAAAACGGTGCTCATATAAATCATTTTCCTTCACATATATGGTTTTATAGAGGATGGTCTGGTTCTTATGGATTCTCTAAACCCTCATGGAAACATACTTCTAATGGTGGTATTATCTGTCACATGAACTCATATGGAGATGATAAAGCAGTAGATGGTAGTGGTCAAGAATTGATAAATTATTCTCATCCTGATGATGATAATTCTGCAAAAATATTTAATCCTTGGATGCCAACTATAAATATTTTTGCTACTTGTGATTTAGGTGATTTATCGGGACCTGGGTGGTTTGTTGAAATGTGGCAAAATGTTGCTACAAACTGGTCAGGTTTGTCTACTGGGGAGGCATTATTTAGTGATACTGTGGCTTACAAAGTACCGATGGGCGCAGTTGCAACATTTGGACCTTCTGATGTTCACTTAAGCACAAAATGGAATATGATAATGGGTGATGGTGTGATGAATGCACTTACATTTCCTTGGTTAGAATTTTTAGGGCAGGCTGTAGAAAATGGAAAAGTTCATTTTATGGAAGCATTTAATGGTTCTGCAGGTTTAGTTGAATTAATAGATGCTACGGATACAGATGCTAGAAATTGTTATGATGTTTGGTATAATTTATCTGGTGACCCTGGACTGCCAATTTGGAGAGTTAGACCAGATGTGATTATGGAACCAGAAGATTTCATAACAGACAACAATGGTTTATTTATCACTAATTTAATAACAGCTGAAACAACGATAAATGCTGACCCTTTAATGACTCAAAGTTTTACAATTAGGCCAACACAAGAGGATTCTAATGAAACAATAGAGGGAACATATGCAACAATTATGTATGCTGACCGATTAATAGATACTGTTTTTGCAGATGAAGAAACCGGAGTGTTAAATTTTGATTTATACGGTTACACGGAATGGGAAAATAATACAGAGTATTGCAGCCAATTTCTTGAAGTACCAGATTTTGTTGGTGGTCCATATTGTGATGGTGTTGATGGATGTATATACCATACATCATTCCCTCCAGCTGAAACTGATGGTTGTAAACCAGTATTTGATGTTTGGATAAATAAATTCACATTACCTCAATATGAACAAAAACATGTTCAAATTTTAATAGACCCTATTCATTTAGATGAAGGATGTATGGATGAACTTGACCAAAGTTATGATGTTAATGCTACCATTTCTAATCCTTCAATGTGTAGTAATATGAGTATTTATGAAAATAGTATAATTATCACAGAAATCAACGATAGATGGGCTGGAACTGAATTTATAGAAATATTTAACAGCAGTGATACCACGATTAACTTAGGTGGATTTAGAATTTATGCAATTGGTTTCACCAATGTGAATGAAATGCCAAATATCAACATAGGTCCAAATGAGTATATAGTTTTAGCTGAACCTGACGCGATAGAAAATCTTGAATCTTTAAATAATCATTTGGTCAGGAATGTTAATTTATTTAGATGGCCAGAAGGTGATTATATTTGGAATCAAGGTGAATTGATACGAATTACAGACCCAAATAATAATGAGGTTGATTCTGTTGATACAAATTTACTATTGCAATGGTATGCTTCACCAGGTATTGGTACATGGGAACTAACTACATTTTCACTTGAAAATGGTGGTAATGCTTATCCTGGAAATTGGGCAGAAAGTAATTTTGCTGGTGGCACACCAGGTAAAAGATATCGTGATTGGCAAGAAAATGAATGGAACCGCTTTGTAGGAGCAAATAATGAATAAAATTGATTTAACAAAAGAACAACAACAAGAATTACAAAAAATAGCTGATGAAGTTCAAAAAGAAGCTGAATTGGTTATAAAAGATTACACAGAAACCCCCTCTACAATGGACGGGACTATTACAACGGTCCATGAAAACTCCCCTCTTTTAGACGCAGATTAATAAGTTCTGTTAATATTTATATTTGTATAATGATATATAAATTTTAACAGGAGATTGTTACATTGTCCGTTACTTTTCAGCAACCTAACACTATATATGGGATAATAGACTCTGGAGCTTCATATGCAAGTCAACCACTCGTTGGTATCAATACTGAAGCTAATGTTGATTCAAATGCATCTGCAATTTGTGAAGCATTAGGTTATGGTGGATATGAATACACATACATTCCAATTGAGGATAGTATGTATGCTAATCAATCCTATGGTAGAATTTATAATAGCTCTACTGATAGTTGGCAGGGTACACCATTGTATGCTGGTGCCAATCAAAGATATGCATTTGAAAGTTTAACTTGTATCGGTGATGAAACGATATTGGGTTGTACGGACCCTGATGCAACAAATTATAATTCAGAAGCAACTGAAGATGATGGTAGTTGTATATATGATTCAGATGGTGACGGTATAGCAGATGGCGATGAGATATTTGGTTGTACAGATTCAGAAGCTTCAAATTACAATCCTGAAGCAACTGAAGATGATGGTAGTTGTGAATATGATACTGAAACATATACATATATCTTTAACAATCCTACCACTGATGATATTGATGAATCTTATTTTATCAATTTTTATCCAAACCGACCTTTTGGTGGCACTAATATATCCCAACTTGAATCTGGAGCAAATTTATTTTGTGAGCAAAAAGGCTTTTCAGCAGTGGAATCATTTGAAAGCACTGATGGACAATCCAGTCACAGAGCAGGTTCATCATATTATTATTTCATCGGTGACCATTGGGGAGAATATCTCACGGGTCTTGGTAGCACCACAGCAGGTTGTAGTCCAATATCAAGCTCTTGCAGGCATCATCTAACAAGTATAACTTGTATTGGTGGTGACACGGAACCAATACCAGGATGTACTGATGAAAATGCATTGAATTATGATGCATCAGCAAATAGTGATGATGGTAGTTGTATTTATGATACTGATGGAGATGGTACACCCGATAATGAAGAAGTCCTAGGTTGTACAAACTCCGCAGCATATAATTACAATCCTGAAGCAACTGAACCTGATGGTACTTGTGTTGTATATGGTTGCACAGACCCAGATGCTTGTAATTATCAATATTGGGTAGAATATGCAGAAACATATGGTCCTGAACCTATGCAACTTTATGGAGCACCACAGCCTCCTGCTGTTTATCACAATGATTGTCTTGATGATGAATATACGAGCGATGAAGGTGTCAGTGCGTGTTGTTATTATGCTCCAGTAGAAGGTGCTCAAATGCTGATAAATGTAAATGGTACTTTGTTTACCGTTGATGATTTTTATCAAGATGAAAGTGAAACTTGTACATGGAGTTCAATTGAGTGTGGTGTCGAAGAAGATTGTGCTGGTGTCTGTGGTGGTGATTCAAGTGAAGATTGTTGTAATGGTTGTCAACCTCCTGAAACCTGTTATCAAAATGATGCATGTGGTGTATGTGGTGGCGACAACTCTACTTGTTCAGGTTGCACAGACCCTTACGCTTTTAATTATAACTCTGATGCAACAATTGATGATGGTTCTTGCATTCCTCATACATGGGGCTGTACAGACCCAAATGCATTAAATTATGATGTTACAGCCACTTACTTTGAACCATTCATATTCCCAAAAATTGTGAGTAGTTGGTATGGAAGCTCGCGTGAATATGCTGAAAATGAAACTCCTTGTTTGTATTCAAGTCGACATACAGCTCCTAATAATGGTATTGAGTTTATGGGAGGTCATACGATAGGACAAACATTAGAGAGTGGTGATGCTTTAGTTGACATATCAACTCTTTCTATAACGAACAGAAGTGGAGAAACATTAGTTGGTGCACCATATGGTACAGAAAATATTGATTGGTATGGTACAATGATAACCTTTCCTACATGTCAATTGGATACTTCTACATGTAATGGTCCGAATTCGGGAGTAGCATATCAAACTTTACCGTATAAAATGGAGTGGAGTGATGGTGATATAAATTGGTATGGTCATTCGATAGCCAATTTGTATTGTCAAAGATTAGGATTGCCTGCCAATTGGGCTGAGGATGATTGGAATGTAGCTACATACGATTTTGGATTAATGCATTATAATTTTATCAATCAATCTGTGGATTCTGGTATACACTTTGATAGTTTCCCAGGTTATAGGGGGCTCTATGATGGTTCATGTCAAGGTCCATTATATCCTGATTCACCGTGGTGTGATGCTAATATTAGTGTGATTAGAGCAGTAGAGTGTTTTATTGCATTGCCAGGTTGTACTGACCCAACAGCTGCTAATTTCGATGAAGATGCCAATTATGATGATGGTTCTTGTGAGTGGTCAGGGTGTAATGATTTATATGCTGAAAATCATTATTGTGTATATATGGAGAATGTTTTACATTCAACACCTTATATTTGTACTAAGTGGTTTAGTGATGGTGAATTTGATTATAGAACCTTTCCTGTTTATTGGTCGGGAGGTAATTATCCATGGTATTCAAGTTTATTAAATAAACCACATATATTAAATGATTTACAAAATAATGATGAAGTTCTTTATCTACCTGGTTCACAAGAATTTTCTGTTAATTCTTCTTTTTATGATATAAACACGGATTTAATTAATGATGGTAGTTGTCAATATATTGTTGGGTGTGATGATGAAGGTGCAGTCAATTACAACCCCGATGTAACTTTAACCTGTAATGGTGAAAATCACAACATATCGACAATCAATGTAGAATCGTGTTCAGAAAATAGTGAAAATTGTTGTTGCATTTATGATGATGAACCACCACAAGGTGAGGTTAATTTATTTTATAATGGGCAAAATGTTGAAAATGATTTAGCAAACAATATTGAAATAACTGATATTCAAGAATTACAATTGTCACCACCGAGTTTTATTTTACAATTTGAAAATATTTCTGATGAGTATGCTGGTGAAATCAACTACTCCGTTACACTAACTGAAATTTCAGTTGATACATTATTAAATGTGCAGGGTATAGATGTCATGGCGGGAGCAGCAGCTACTGATATTATCAATGATTCCAATCTATCTGGAACAATTCCTCTTGGGACTTCAAGTTTAGATATTTTTCAAAATTTTATTTTTGATGAATACACTACACCTGGTAATTACACTATACTTATTGTGATTAACATAATAGATGATTATGGTAATAGTAGTCAATATGAAAAAACCGTAACATTTGAAGTAATTTCACCAAGAAAATTAATCTGTATGTATAATACGAGTATACCAGTAAATCCAGATACAGCATATTGGTATCAAGGAAAATTTGGTACAAATGCAGCAGATGCTAATAGACTTGAATGTCCGGGAGATAGGTCATCATGTAAAAATTCATGGGAAGGACACACTCACACTGGTCCGGGGTGGAGTGTTGAAGGAAATGATTGGACTTGGGGCAATCAAAATCAAACTCGCCCTCTACCTAAGTTTCCTGGAGACCCCAATATCCAAAGTGAAGATAGTTGCCAGACTTTTTGTATATCTTTTTATGGTAGACCTTGTGACATCATCGTACCTAATCAAATGTGTCAAACATCAAAGTCAAGTGTTCAATATACAGATTGGATAAATGAATTAAATAGTTCATCTGACAGTTTAGCATATGCTTATTCAGCTGGATTATTACTTGATAATGTGAGTGATTTTTGTACAAATGTTTTTCAAGGTACTTATATTGAAAACACTGCAATAGGTGATGGTTTAAGTCACGCAGGGTGGACAAGTAACATATCAAAAACACTAGGTACACCCGCAAATAATACAAATTTATTGCCTTATTATGAAGGTTATTCCAGTTGTATTGCAGGTGGAAATACAGGAGAATATGGTGAACCAAATAGTTGGGAATGGGCTGTAGCTTTTGAATGTACAAGACTTGAAAATATTTTATTGGGTTGTACTAACCCACTATCACCAAATCACAATATTAATGCTGTTTTAGATGATGGTAGTTGTCAAATTGAAGGGTGTATGGACCCACAATCATGTAATTACAGGAGAGAAGTTACTATTCATAATCAAGATTTATGTCATTATCCAATATCAGAAAAAAACATTATAGTAGGATACAATCAATCAGAAGAGGATAATCCTTTCACTGGTGTACCAAATTGGACTCCAATATTTGATAGTGTTAATTTGGGAACTTATAATGGTAATCCTTTACATTGTTGTAATAATGATATTGATACGACTGAAGGTAGAATGCGCGCTGATGGTAATGCAATACAAATGTGTTGTAGAGATTCAAATAACAATAATAATTGTGACCCTCTTGTGGTTTTAGAGGAACCAGGTTCTCTTAATTGGAGAACAAATGTAAGACCTGCTTGTTTTGATTGTGAAAACTTAAACACAGACGGTGATAGTTGGATACCTCTTTCATTTGGAAATGAGGATGTGGGAGGATGTACAGATGAATTAGCAACTAATTTTAAATCAGATGCTATCGTTGATAATGGAACTTGTTATTATGAAGGCTGTATTGACCCTGATGCATGTACTTATTTTTGTAATGAAAACAATGATACATATCCTTGTCAAGATTTTTCAATTGATGGACAAGATTATGATATTTCAGCTGTGGTTAGTAATTCAGCAATGTGTGAATATATTGGAGGTTTAAATTATCCTTGTGCATGTGACCCTAATATTGTACCTATAACATATTATAGCGATAGTGATAATGATGGTATAGGTTGTTGTGATGAACATGAAACCACATGTCCTGCTGACCAACCAGCTGGTTTTGTAGAAACTTGTCAGGAATCAGGTCTTGCTTGTGATTGTAAAGGTGTTGTTGATGATTGTGGTATATGTAATGGTAGTAATGCATGTATTGGTTGTACAGATTTTGGACAAGATTTAGAATGGTTTAATAATCAAGTGGTTTTAAATGATATGACTTATGCACAAATAACAGGATATCCCTTTTATCCTCCTCAACAATATCCTCCTGATTTATTTGATTATGTACCTGATACTGAGGGTGGTGCCAACAATGCACCATCATATTTAGCAGATGAAATAACAATTGATGATGGTTCTTGTGATTATTGTAGAAAAGAGTTAGCTGACATTAAATGGTTTATAGAAAGTAATTCTTATCCTGGTGAAAGTCAACAATTAGATTGTTTAAATGATGCATCTTGTTATGATGAAATACCAACAGGATATAATTATATAAAATATGTATGTGAAATTAAATTTCCTGGGGATGCAGAATCTTTATACTCAAATGATTACATATATGAAGGATTTATTGAATATCAAGATGGTGGCATTATTGATTATCATGGTGGTAATGAAAACTCACCATTTACACCACAGAAGTGTTGTGAAAGAGCAACACAATTAATGGAAGAAAAATTTGGTTTTTCTACAAGTTTAGGTTCTACACCTCATTTACAAGGATACTTGAAAACTGCTTCAGGTTTAAACGGACGAGAAGGTTTGTTCTGTTGTGGTGATGTTGAAGGAGCTAACGCTGGACCAGGGGGTTGTACAGACCCATTAGCAGATAATTATAATAGTAAAGTTCTTCATGACAATGGTTTATGTATTTATCTAGGTTGTACGAATCCAGATGCAGTTAATTATGATGAAACAGCAAATGTAGATGATGGTAGTTGTAAATTTCAAGGATGCATGCAACCAGGATTTTGTAATTATGATGTTACATACTCAATACCTTGTGAAGATTGTTGTATTTCTCCTAACCCAAATGAGTGTGGTGATGGACCATCAGTAGGATTACCTGTAGGATGTACAAGTGAAGGAGAAGCAGGACCACCTAAAGTTGAATATTATCAAGATTCAGATGGTGATGGGTTATGGGATGGTGACGAATTTGGTAATGCTATACCTTGTGGACAAGTTTGTCCAGGAGAATCAGTTCCATCTTATAATGAAGAGGATTGTGTTTTAATTTCAAATGGTCAAGACTCTTATCCAGATGTATCAGAGGGTGAAGAAGTATATGGTTGTACAGATAATCAGGCTTGGAATTATGATGCTTATGCCAATGTTGATATCGGTAGTTGTGTATATGAACACGATAATCAAAATGATGTATGTATATGTGATGATATTAGTGATTTAAATATAATGTTTTATTATGATGACCAATGGGATTTAAGAAGTGCATGTCAAGGTGTACAAGAGGGAGATTTATTTGGTGATAGAATTGAGTATGACCTTGAAAATCAACAAGAACCTTGGGACCAATCCCCATACGGTGGATTCACACAAGTAGGTATCGTTGATAGTCCCGAACAATGTTGTGCTTGGGTATATGGTGGTAATGGTATGTATTATAACGCACATACATCATATTTAGTCCCGATGCAATGGTGTTGTTGTTTCACGACTTTAACTGGTTGTACTGATTCATTTGCTTCAAATTATCATCCTTATGCACAAGAGGATGATGGTAATTGTGAATATCATAAATGGATAACAATGACTACAACTGCTCAAGGTTCAGGTTTAGAACAAGATTATATGTGGCCTAATTCAGACCCAAAAAATTGTGGTGAACTTTGTGAATCTTATGGTGCCGTCAACGGTTACTCTGAATCTGAATGTTCACCAACAGGATGTCCTGATTTTTATGACAATGTTTCATCATATATAACAACAACTGAATGTGAACAAGATGTTTATATAGTTCAGCAAGAGGATAATTCTTGGCTCATGGGTACCGAGTGGCCACCACAGACATTGCATCCTCAAAATTTATCGTGGGACGAAGTTGCATTAAATGCATGTGATACTTTTTATGATAATCAGGGATTCGTTATAAATTCTATAGGAAATAATCATTTATGTTGTTATGAACCTACGACATCTCAATCAGAAATTGGTACAGGTTATCACTCAGGTGGTGCTAAATACATGACACATGTTGGGATAGAACAAAATGGTTATTGTGAATTAGATAGTGATAACATTATAGATTTCTTTTTATGGATGTCAGGACTTGACCCTTGTTCAGATATAACCGACCCAACTGCTTGTGAAAATTATTCTACTTTTTATTTTGACCATGTATGTCAATGGACAGGAGAACAAGGTGTTCCTTACACGACTCGTTATAATCACGATGTTTGTAATGGTATAGATTTTTCAACAACAGACCATCCGTTAGCGTGGCAAGATAACAATAATTGGCCAACAACGGTTCAATGTTGTTGTAGTTGGGATGCTCCAATAATAGATTGTTTAGATGAAACTGCTATAAATTATAATTCAGATGCAACTCAACCCTGTTCAGATTGTTGTGAAATAGAAGGATGTACAGACCCACAAGCTTATAATTATAACCTATTAGCAACAATTGAAGATAATAGTTGTGATTTTGCAAACATCACTGGATGTCCTATTGAGGGAGCTCTAAACTATGTTGCTGATGCAGTCATAGAGGTAGCATGTATATTTGGTACGATAGGATGTTTAGACCCAACTGCAACAAACTATAATCCATTAGCAACACATGATTATTGTTATCCAATGACAAGTGATGGGATTCCTTGGTCGGAAATTGATGAAGGTTTAATGAGTTCAGCTCTAAATGGTGCTATCTGTCAATGTGCGACAGGTGATGATGATGTTTTTGACCCTGGTGAAGCAGGATGTAATCAATGTGTAATTCCCGGTGATGATGGGCAAGGCAATGAACTTGACCCTGAAGATATTGGAATCACTGGTTTTGTTAATAACATCTTTCCTGGACAATGTAGGTCAAGTTGTGTATTCACACCCGATGTTCATATCGGTTATTATATATCAGATATTTTACAAAATCCAATGGGAGAAACAGACTATACTGTAATTTATGATGAGTTTCTTGGTAATCCAATGGCTGACATAAGATTGATTGTAAATTTATATGGTTTAACAAATGAAATTGACTCAGTAGAGTGGAGTGTTGAATGTACATCTAATAGTCCAGACATCACACAATATTGCATAGATAATGTAGTTTGTGATTTCAATGAAAATAATTCACTTAATAATTTAATTAATGCTATACAAAATTCAGATAACAATTCACTTTATTTACCTCAGTTCAATATTAGTAATAATTTTGATAGTGTTTTAACAATTAAAGTTGTTGTAACTGATGTAAATGGTGAATCAGTTGAAAATCATTTAACATTGACGATTGAAGGTAATACTCCTTTTAGTGATTCTGAAATAAATGAAATTTGTACAGTAGATTGTGAACCTTGTCAAGATTTATATGATTTAATGATAAGATGTAAATTATCATGTTTAGATGAAGGATATAATTGTGATTGTATAGGACATAATATTTATTTCACTACTGATGCTTGCCAAGATTATAATCAAGAATTTAACCAAGATATAGTTGGAACTCTAGGTTGGACCGATTGGTATGATACAGAACAATGTGAAACAGCAGCTCAAAATAATTGTCCTCCAATAATTGAACAAGACATAAGTGAACAATGTGGAGATTATGTAGATATTCAATGGATAAACTTATCAGATTTACCATACTTTTCAAGAATAACAAATATGATAACAGCTGAAGAATCAGACCCGCAATCGCAAATATCAGAATTAATTCAATATTTAGGACCATTAGGTTGGGATAGAAATAGCAATACATCTCAGGAGATTTTATTACATCTTCAAGAAAATTATTTATTTCCTGAATGTATGAAATATGTTTTAACTTATTTTAATGAACAAAACTTTGGTGGTTCTTGGGATTGCAGTTATAATAATCAACAAAATTGTCCAGAGTATGATTGGCACTTTCAAGGGTGTATGACAATGATTTCTGATAAGTATTCATTCTTAGGTGAACATCAAACAATGATACCTTGTTCAGTAAACGCTTCACAACAATTTATTGGTACGATGCCCATCAATGAATACAGCGCTTTTGGTTCTTTTGTGACACCACAAAGGTTAGAAGAATTTTGTACTGAAGATTATTTTATTGGTGATGCGAATGAACAACCTTATGGTCCTCATAAATATTGTGACCCAAGAATACTAAGAGATGATACATTTTGGCCACTTGTATATGATGATATTTTTGGTTCAGGTCAAGTTCGTAAAGTACCACCTTGTTACAGAGATTGTGCTGGAAATGCTGTAGATATTCGATATATAATGCAAGAAAAAGGTAATAATGATTGCCCTGATACTTTCTTAGGACCTTATTATTCTTTCATAAGTGATGCAGTTTATTTACAATGTGATGTATGGGATTGGGACGGAGGTGATTGTGCACCGAATAACATTCCTGGTGGTAACCCTGATGACATGTGGTTCAATCAATATGGTAATTTATGTGGACAAAATATTGATGGAATATATGGTTGTTGGGACATAAATCATCCTGATACTGAAGGTTATCATGATTGGGATTCTTATGAAGAAGCTTTAGCTGATTTTTATGAGTTGTATGATGATTTTGCAGGCACTGATTATGAAGATTGGGATACATCAACTGGAGCTTGGGATTATGATTTTGACCCAATAGATGTAACAGAGTACCCAAATGATTTTGACCCTGCAGATGAAGGTGACATACAAGGTGCTTTTGATTGGGACGGTTGGAATATAGATGGGGGGAATGATTATCCTTATGGTGATGATGCTGTCCCGGATTGGGAACCTGTGTTAGATAATCCTTTTGAAGATAATGAATATATGGACCCAGGGCGACCAATTGGATGGGGTGAACAATATGATGAACCAATTGGACCTGAAAATGACCCATTCGCAGGAATGCCAGATATGCTTCAGGATTTTATGAGGGAGTTTATGAACCAAGAAGGGCAATCTGAAGAAGAAATGCTGGATAATTATGAAAGGATGATGACTCCACCTGGTCCACCAGATGCACCCGAACCAGAACAAGAAGGAGACTTATATGGGCCTCCCAGTGGATGTATTTATTATCCAAATGCTTGTAAATCTGGACAGCATAACGGACCTTATCAAAATGAATAAAATTAATATTAAAATAGGAAAAAATTAAAAATGTCATACAAATCACCCATAAAATTTAAAGTATCAAGATTTAGAACACGGTCATTTAAATGGGGCGTCCGTGAAGAACTTCATTTTGATGGTGGTGAAAATGGTAAAGATTTATATAGAGTTAATTGGTATAGATTTTTAGATTGGTGGGATAATTTTAAAATAACTTACCCCGAAATGTTAGATAGGTATTATTTTTGGATGACTGGTGGATTTAGGTCTGGTAAGTTTTCATCTTGGGATTTAGATATTGTATTAACACCTAAATTTTTTATTTTTAGTGAACTTAATACTGAAACCTTAGGAACATTAAGAGAAGATTTAGTTGCTATAAAAAAATCTGGTCTTGACCATCGTAATGAAAGGGGTTGGGTTACATACGGACATTTAAATCCATCTGGTGAACCTTTTCCAGAACCATTCATGATAGATGTGTGGTATTCTGAAGAATGGGAACCCTGGAAAGATGATTTAGTAACTTTTGGAGAAATAGAAGCATATGGTAATCAACCTGTATATGGATATACGGTTTTTAATTTTATAGAACAAAATGGTGAGGTTACCCATGATTATTCAACTATGGAACCACCACCAGACGAATTAATTCAAGATTTATTTAAAAGACAAGGTAAAAGAATGTCTAAAAAACACAAGGATAGATATATACAAGTAGGTAAATTTTGGAAAGAACCGACTATGTTAAATGTTAGTGGTGAAACTCAACAACCTGTTCTGCCAAATATACCAGTAGAAAATTGTAATAAAAAAGAATTATTTGTACCATTAAAGGATTCCTTACAGATAAAAAACATAAAGGCGATACCAAAAACTAAAAATAAAAATAAATCGTTTAGAAAGAATAATTTTCAAGCATCTCGTAAAAATTCTCGTAATTTAGTACACAGAGATGGTATAATAGGACAATGTATTAACAAAAATAAATTAAAAAATAATAAAATAACAGAATTAATACATAATGCTGAAACAAAATTAACAAGATTTCAATCAAAAAATACAACTAAAGATAATAACATGAATATGATGGATTCAGATAAAAATCCAGTAACAGGAGAAAAATTATTTACAAGTGGTTTTGAATTTAAAACTATAATAGCTGGTGAGATGTATAGTCCAGGTAATTTGTTATGGGAAGAATATAAGGGTGAATATCACACACATCAAAATGGTGAAATATGTGCAGGACCCCATGATGAAATGAAAATAATTAAACGAAGGTTACTGGTAAGATTAACTGAATCTAAAGGAGAAAATCAATGAAAAAAAATAAAAATTTCTACGCTGTAAATAAGTTTGAACTAAAGGATAAAGTTAACAACAACGGGACTCGTTCATCTGGTTTTTTAAATGAAAATAGATACGAAATTGAAAAAACTATTGATACGACATTAAGAAGAATAACACTGCAACCAGTTATAAAAAGTAGGAGATAAACATGAATTTGTTATTAGCAACATTAATAGGATTATCATTTAGTGTAAGAACACCTAATGATGATACAAAACCATTAGATTATGAGTTTGCTGTAAAAGCATCAAAAGAACAAGGTAATTTCCAATACTTTTTAAAAAGAGATTGGGAACGAGAACTTGGTGAAGAATATGTGGATACGCGACTTGAAGTTACAGAAACAATAGGTAATTGGTACGCTGGTGTAAAATACATAGATAAACAATCTAAGTTTTATAAATATGAACAAGTAAGATTAGGGTTTGATACTAAAATTATGAAAGTAGGTGTAGCCGCTACAGATAACGGAACTATGGCTAATATGACATTCAAAAGAATCCTGAAAAAAGATACATTTGAATATAAAATATATTTAGATTTCACAACTAATTTGGACACTCAAATATGGGATATCAAAGGTGAAGCTAGAAAGTATCTATCCAAACACACACATGTTTATGCCTCATTTAATAAAGAGTTTTTCAATGGTTTTGTTGATGAACAATATAAAGTAGGACTTGGAGTAAAATTTTAAAAAAAAGGTTGTTTCGTATTATAAAAATGTATTATATTATACTATAATAAAAAGGTATAATACATGCAAACATTCTTACCATATTCAGACTTTCAAAAATCATTAGAAGTATTAGACTATCGTAGATTAGGTAAACAACGAGTAGAAGCTAAACAAATACTCAATGTACTATTAGATAGAACACAAACTAAAGGTTGGCGTAATCATCCTATTGTTCGTATGTGGAATGGTTACGAGCCAGCTCTTCAATTATATCACAATTTATGTATTGAAGAATGGATTAGACAAGGTTATAATAATAATATGTTATTAGAAAAAATCACAGACAAAATCGTATATCCTCATTGGTTTGGTAATGATAAATTTCACTCATCACATAGAGGTAACCTTCTCCGTAAGGACTACAATTATTATTCGCAATTCAATTGGACAGAAAATTCAGAATTACCTTATGTATGGTTGGATACAGATAAGAAGCAATATTATGAACAAGTAGTAGGTACAGGAGTGAGGAATTATCTATGATATGTTTTTGGGTAGGGTTAATTACAGGATTCGCTGTAGCATATCTATTTCTATATTGGTACATCAACCACAATAACTAACCTGTTACAAACAATTACAATTAAATTGAGATTTTACTTGGTCCGTATAGGTAAAGCACCTTATATTACTATGTAATGAGAAATGAAAAAAACAACAAAAAAGGAAAACAAATGACTAACTTAAAAAACGAAATTAAAAAAATAAACAAACTATCAGAATTAAATGAGCTTGTATCATTTATCGAATCTTATAAAACAATGTTAGGTAAAACAACATTAAAGGTTGGTTCTAAAGTATGGGTTGTTCAAAAGACTAAAAAAACAGCTGGTGAAGTTATTAAAATGAACATCAAGAAAGCTGTTGTTGAAATGGATGGTAAAGGTGCTTATAATGTTCCATTTTCAATGTTGGAATTAATATAATAATGAAAAACTTTATAATTAATTGGGTTAAGTTTACGATTTATTTTAATATGTTTAAGTTAATTTTTATTAGTGTGGTATTTTAAGAAAAGGAAAAACAATGAAGAAAAAAGAATCAATAACAGCAAAAATAATTATATCATTAATAGGTTTCACTTGTGTTGGAACATTAATGTTTATGTTGGGTAGAGTTTCAAACAATACAAGAACATCAGAGGTTGCTGATGAATCACAAGAGTTTAGTTATGTGATTGAAAGTGGTTATGTACCTACTGAAATAAACTTTGAAGAAGAAGC
>Ga0098059_1000403_pt1 | contig 27773 bp, 24 predicted proteins | sample 20_taG_FD_92580 | JGI IMG/M metagenome (GOLD analysis project Ga0098059, IMG submission 92580) | Marine viral communities from the Subarctic Pacific Ocean - 20_ETSP_OMZ_AT15318 metaG | ecosystem: Environmental > Aquatic > Marine > Oceanic | place: Subarctic Pacific Ocean | collected 2015-01-19
CAACCTTATTGGTAAAGTGCTTATTTTTTTGATAAATAAATCGCTGCTGTTTAGGCATATATAAGGTTTGTATTGCACGGTTTATTACTTTTTCAGCCATCGTAAAGTCATCTGGCGTTTTACCTACTTTTAATAGCGTAAACACAGCCTGCGACACGCTGTGCATATCGAGTGGGTAGCGATTATTATTGTAATATTTTGCGGTGCTATCTTGCTCAAACAAATGCGTTTTATAATAAGTAAGGCCTTTTGCAATTGCCGATTCAAACTCATCAATTTGCAACTCATCACTCAATAAGCGAAGTGCCTCTAGATTATAACCGGTATGAAAGCCATCAATAAACTGATGATGATGGCGAGCACCATATACCCATGAACCATCAAGTCCCTGTTCGCTTACCGACTGCCTTGCTGCATTTAAAGCAAGCTGTTTGTAATGTTGGTTGTTAGTAAGTACCGCAACTTTTGCAACCCATGCAGCGCCCCAAAGGCTAGCATTATGTACAAATGCAGTTTCACCCGGTATGTAACCAAAAAACTGCCTACCATCACATTCTTTATATAATGTTTTTACAATAAAATGTGCACTATCAATTGCAGGATCTGAGTATTTTTTGTCTTTGGTGATTTCACTTAATGCATATAAAGCCTGAGCAACATAAATAGTAGTAATTACGTTTGGCTTACCTTTAGGTACAAAAAAAGCACGAGCATTCCAGTCAAAGTGATAACCCCAACAGCTATGCTGCCAAATAGATTTATCACTTTGCTGGGTCAATAACCAATCAGCTAGCTTTATCGCTTCATCTAAATAAGTTTGCTCATTAGTTGCTTTATAGTCTTCCAATAAACCTAAAATAAATAAACCAATACCCTTTGGGTTTCGCTTTTTGGGCACAGCACATAATGGTCGCAAGTTAATAGCTAAACGTTTATGCAGCTGAATCCAAGCAAGCCCTACAATGCCTTGTTTAAATCGAGGAATTAATTCAAATAGTTTACTATTGAGCCCATCAAATGGATCCTGACCAGCGTATTCATATTTTTGTGCTTGTTTGAGTATTGTATTTGCGCAATAAAAGCTGTCAGTCATAATCAAGCAGCCTCTGCTTTTCTAGTTAAGCTGTCGTATATAGACTGTAGCTGAGGAAGAATTGCTTGTTGGGAAAAATTGTTTTCAAACTTTATCTTTCCAGACTTAGCTAATTGAGCATTTAACTCTCTATCCTTTATTAGTTTAATTAATGCTTGTGCTAGGGCTTCAACATCACCTGCATTCACTAATAAACCATCTTTATCAGATTCAATTGCATCAGGGATACCTCCGGCATAAGTCGAAACGACGCAAATATTTGCAGACATAGCCTCAATAACCCCCATAGGGAAACCTTCGTTATAGCTAGGCAAACAATATATATCAGCAGATCGTAAAACAGATAATTTTTTATCTCCACTGATCCACCCTAAGAACATAACCGAGTCTGAAATATCAAGTTCAGAAGCTAACGCTGTGAATTTTTCGATATCACCATCACCAGCTAACTCTAATTTAGCATTTGGACATTTGGCTTTAACCTTATGGAAAGCTCTAATTAAATCCCCTGCTCCTTTTCTCTCACCAATACGACCAAGGAAAACGACTTTTCCTATTTGAGAATCACTACCATTATTTGCAATAGGAATGACAGAGTTGTACAAAACTTGAAAATGTTCAGTTGTTGGGAAGGTATCCGCCGCCCAGTCTAACCATTGCGTAGATAAGACAAGCACTTTATCTACCATCATGAACGTATTTCTAATATGCTGCTGTTTGTCATCTGAACATTCATTAGAATAAAAATCTCTAAACTCAGCACCATGCAAATGAAGTATTACTTTCACATTAAAAAACTTTAGTATTCTTACTATTAATGACTTACGACTATAACTTCCTCTTGATGCCATATGAACATGAGCAACTTCAATTTTATAAAGCAAAAGTAAAAAAATAATTTTAAAAATTGATAATAAGAAGAACAATTTCATCAAAAAATGACTAACGCCAGATTTGTTCACAGAAACTAACTTAATATTATTTTCGTCAACAAACCCCATTTCAAAATAACTGTTAATAACGGTTGAGATTCCTCCTTGACCTTCACGTTTTGGCCCAACCATTAAATTAATTCTTTTCTTCATTTTAATCCTTAATTTTACAAATAGCTTGTCGCATTTTACCATTTTTAGTCCGTTGAATGCTGTCCACAACTTCAACAGTTACAGCTATGCTCTGACCTAAACGCTCTTTAGTATTTTCAACTAGAATGTTGCGCTCATTTTCGTTAAAAACAGCTGTATCTACCATAACAAAGATATGAACAGCTCCTTTTTTTTGCTGATAAAACTGGCAAGCAATTAACCCTGCAACCCCTTTTGGGATATGATTTAATATGTGAATTTTCTGATTATCTTCTGCCACTAAATAGTCGCCAACTCGACCTTCAATTTTTTCTATAATAGGGAAAACTCTGCCACAAGGGCATGACTTTTCACTAGATAAATAAACGTAGTCACCTGTTTTATATCTTATCAAAGGGAAATAATGATTATTAAAATTAGTGCCAATAATTTCATGTCGCCCTGTCGCATCAACGGGCATTAGTTCTACATGGGAATAATCGGTTAGGAGGTGGTATCTTCCATGTTCACACTGGCCTATCGCAGCTACTCGCTCAAATAAACCATACCAGTCAAATACTTTACAGTTAAACCGAGTCTCAATTAAGTGACGATCTTCTTCAGATAAAGACTCAGAAGATGTGAGGATTGATTTTATTTTACTAGGGTAGTAACTATCAATAGACTCTAAGTACCTTGCTAATGCAACGATAGAAGATGGATATGCCTGTATAACTTCTACACCAAAATCGACCATAGCTTTAATATAATCAGGTATTGTAATAGCAGAAATATGAAAAGAAGATAACAAAATCATATCTTCAAAATATGAATAACGCCAAAATGGAGATTGTTTTTGAGCAAAGGGCACAACCATATCCCCACGAATCCATGCTCTTTTATCACCCTTTTTATAGCCAGCCCACTCTCGCTGTCTATCAAAAAAAGCCTGCTCTCTATTCACTGCAATGAGGTCTTGATAAATATTAAGAGGGCTCCCTGTTGTACCGCTTGTTGCACCACTGATCACTACTTTAGGCTTAACATCTGAAATAAAAGCGCTTGGATTATTGCGAACCACGCTCTTATCTATAACAGGAAAGCCATTAATAGATTTATCTGTTAATGCTTGTTCCTTATAAAAACCAACATTCTTTAGAGCATTATCAATACACGATTCGAGCATTGCGTCGGAATAAGATTGTAGATTATCCGCCGAACGCTCATTTCTATGAATATTACGAAGAGTCTCTTCTGAAAAATTATTTCTTTTTAGTTTAACTCGAATAAATCCACGTATTGTTAAAATACTGTTTTGGATAAATATTGGTGCTAGTTTATATATTTTGCTGTTTAACATTCCACTAAGTCCATTTTTTCAGTGTATTCATTAAGCGTCATAAAACTATTGAATTGCGAAAGTACTTTTGAAAATGGGCTAAATAAGCTCAAATCCTTAGGGTGTGCAATTAGCACTAGCGGGTAGTTAGGGTCTTGTATACGTCTTTGTTTAATTGCAACTTTAAAACGAGTAATTTCCATAGAACTAGATAAACACATATCAAAATTACTATTTTTAAGCATTTCAATATTTTGAGCGCTTTTATCTTCTCTATTATGAGAATATGGTACGTTTTTATATTGGCGATTTTTAATGGTAGAAAATACTCTAGCCAAGCTAAATCGTTGTAGTTTATTAACACTGATTGTCAATAATGGTAGCTCAAGCAATCTTCTAACGGATTTTTTATCACTTGGTACAATTATTGAGTCATCACAATGCCAATAAGGAAGGTTACTAGGCGCCATTGTAAAATCATAATTAGAGAGGCTGTTAGAAAAAAAACCAGGGCAAACTGAAGAGTCGCAGTAAATATTATTATCTAACAGTGCATTGACACTTTCATATGAATTACCTACGTTATAACCGCCCGCACGAAAAGCAGTACAATTATAATTTGGGTCTACGTCTCTAACACGCTTTTCAAGCATTTCTTTACCTAAAGCTAGAAGTTCATATTTCCCGGGTGACCCCTTAGTTGAACGCTCGGGAAGATCAGAAAAGCTCCACCATTGATGGTTTAATTTCCACTGCCCGTTAATATACTCGGCATTGTACCATTGCGGATGTAAGTGAAGCTGAATATCATGGCCTTGCTTTATTAGCTCAGCAATTTGATTTTCTATTGCAACTGCCCCCAGATATTCATTACTCTCTTCTGGATATAACTCTTTTAAGCCTATCAGCTTTTCAACTTCTAGTATTTCAATAAAAAAAGTAGCCTTGGTGCCAAGTTTATCAAACGCTTTCAACATTTTATAAGTAGGGTCGATTAAATGTTTAAAAACACATCCCTTACCACTTCCAAATAACTCATAGTCAATTGTTATAATATTAGTCATTAGTTTCCCTTGAAAGCTCATACCTTTTGCCAAGTATCATTAAAGTTTTAACTTCTGATACCTGTTTAAACCCAGTTTTAGTGAAAGAGGCTATTGATGATAGATTTTGAGCATTTATAGAAGTTACAATTTTAGATACTCCCTTTGCTTTACATTTCTCAATTGCAAAAAATATCATTGCTTTATTTATACCTTTACCTCTGTGCTTTTTATCAACAAAAACAGGGCCAATCCATGCAGAGTTATTAGCACTAAGTAAAACCTCTCCGAATCCAGCGATTTCCTTTTTACCAAAGGATAAAAAAGTGAAACCTGCCACTTCATCATTTACCTTTGCAACGAAGCATTCACCCCCACCTTCAAAGCTATTTGCAACATCCGCTTTTGATAAGTGCAAAATCCCTATTGGTTTATCTATATCTTTTAAATCCACTGTTTTCAGTTTTTCAAATTCAAGTTCTGAGATGTTTAATTCAAAGCCTAATGTACTTGTTTTTCTATAAAAAAAACCTGTGACTTTTTTCAAGAACATTATAAAAACATTGTAGAAGCCGTCAGTCTTACATCGTTTTAAAATCTTAATAATCATTTTTTTACCTGCATAAAAAATGGTTTTAAATCTTTTAAATCGAATATATCAGTACTATTTGATCTAAGAATTGATAAGTTATCTTTAAAGTACTTTTTAAATGATTTAGTTTTGGTAAATAAGATCATACAAGATTGAATATCTCTCAAAAACGATGACCATTTTATGGTTGTGTTTAAACGCTCTCCCTCTTCCGCCTTTCCATAGAGCAACTTAGAAGGGGTAGTATATTTGCTACCTATCGCACTCATTAAGCCGCATGGCCTTGAGTTTGCTTCAATTAAAAAATATGTCCCTGTTTGATCGCATTCTTTAAACTCTACTTCGATTAAACCGACATAATTAGAACTTTTTAAGAGTTCAACTATCGGTCTGTATATAAAATCCATAAAAGCAGTGGGAGCTTCAAACTCTTCTACATAAGAACCAAAACCGTTTTTAGATATTCGGCACTTTCTAGTCAAAAGGTATGCTACATGCTCACTTGAAATTGAAAGTTGTAGCGATATGTTAGAATCCTCTGCTCCACTTATATAATCTTGAAAGATTAGATATTGGAGTGTGTTTTTGCTCACACTTGTATAAAAGTGCTGAAAATCACTAAAGCAATTAAAAACTTTTGTTTTAAAGTTAGCGTCACTAGTACTATGTAATACGTCCTGATTCCATTTAACCAAAATTGGATTTGGTAATTCACCATTTTCATATAAGGTAGTCGGTTCGTAGCTTCTTGGATATTTAATGCCTATTTCTTTAAAAAAATTGTAAGTTGAATCTTTATGGGCAAAGAGTTTTATTAGCTCGAATGGTTTAGGATATATGTCATACAGTGAACTTAATTCTTTTCCATAGTCAACAATAGCCTGCAACTCTTTACCGCCACAGATGTGCATTTCATTGAAATCACGATTCAGCAATTTTAGTTTTTTTATAAATTCTTGAGGGTCTTTAACACATAACTTTTCACCATACTTAGAATGAAATGCAATTTTCTCATCTAAAGAAACCAACAATACTTTTTCACCTTGCCTTGCTAATAGCCGAAGAACATAAAGAGCTTGGGGCCCAGAACCTAAAATTATTGCACTCACTAATGACCTCTTACTTATTCTTAAAAAATTATTAAATCACTTATCAAAAAAACTTTAATAGCGAATTTGTAATATATAAATCACTTAACCCCAACCTTTTCATCATCAGTCGCTTTAGTGGAATAAACCAAATATAAACAAGAAATAAAAAATAGAAGTACGGGGGTTTTTGTTGCTAGTGCGTTATTGGTAACCGAAGCCCCTAATAAAACAAACAATGCTACTTTTAATTGTGTTGGACCATTGAGAGCCAATTTCCCAGCAGTGCTAAAACAAGCAATTAAAAGTAAAACCGTTGAAATTAATCCAAAACTCACAATCCAGCCAACAATATAATTTTCTATCGTATTGATACCAATATAAAATTTAATATTCTGCATGATCGAGGCTGGTGCGCCAAGAAGCCACTCACTAAAACTCAATTGTTCCAAAATAATAAACACATCAAATCTAGCCTGAGCACTAGAGTCAACATGTAATTTATTTAAGATACGCGCTCCAATTGGAGTCAAAGTTATTGTTAATACAGTGAAAATAGATGCAAAAAAAGCGAGCGCTTGTATTACTGCAAAGCGCATTTTAGATACTCTAAAACCGTTAGACACAAATGATGGAATTTTAGGCATTACAAGCAAGAACATACCTAGCAGAAATACCCCAGTAGCTCCCCTTCCACCAAAAGCAAATAGTGCTAACGTAACTACAGTAAAATAGATTAAATAAGGAATTCGCGTATAGCTCATTAGTAAAGGTGCCAATGCAGCAGTAATCAACGCGTTATTGAGTGGATGAGTCAGTAAAGCAACAGATCTGAAATAACTAAAACTAGAGAACTGAACAGATATCAGTGAACTACCAAGCATAAACTCTAAAATAGCTATAACTGAATTTATGAATAATAAGTATGCAAGCAACGTTAATAGTTTATTTTTATGAGTGGTACTCAACTGACTCAATAAATATAGAGCTAAAAGCGGGGCTACCATAGTATCGACCAAGTAAGCCATCCCCGACGTACCAAATCTAATTAAGCCGTAAAATATAACAAGTACAATACACAAAAAACTTATTAGCCAAGATGCTCTAAGCTCTCTTAGGCTGGTTAAAGGCACATTAATACCTCTTCTAAGCGTAAAAATAGCAACGGTCAGCATTAATATATACGTCGAAATATGTATTTTAACTAACGGATTTCCGCCTTCTGATACGTATTTTATACCTACGTTTTCTAGCAAATAGCCGCCAAAAATAAAGGCTGTCAAAAAAGTGAACATCATTACTTTATATATATTTTCACTTTTCATTTATTTATTACCCATGCTTTACATTTTTTATAATTCAGTAAGGCAAGCACACATGAGAAAATGCTCACGCCAATAACTACATCAATAATAATATTGACTATGGGTATGTTAATTACCACAAAGTTATAAACACGTAATTCTGGAAGGAATATAGCCATACACACAGTTGAAAGTAGAATTTTGTATACCTGCAACGGTACAGCGTATTTATACCCTTTTTTTAGTGATAACCATAGGCTCATAATCAATGCGATAATATTAGCAATTAAAAAAGCACTCGCTGCACCTATCAAACCAAAAGGAGGAATCAAAGTAACTAGTAATGATAGGTTTAATACTAATGAGAAAACACTGATTTTTGGCAGGTATTTAGTGTTTAAAGAGAACTGTAAACCATGGTCTATATAATGCGCCTTCAAATTTAAAACAAACACTCCCGCACATAAAATATAAATAACAGTAGAACCTTGTGATAAATATTCTTCACTAAGTAATAGGTGCGTTATAGGCTCGGCTAAAATACAAAACCCAACTAAAGCAGGAGCTGAAATTAAACATAATAAAGTTAAATATTCACCATGGGCTTTGTACAAAGCGGCTTTATCGTTAATTTTTTTTGTTAATTCAGGATAACTTGGTAAGGCTACTACCATAAAAATAAGTGCGCCAATTCCTAATAAAATATTTGATATAGCAGCATAAATACCTGTTTGTGCTAAATCTAATGAGTCGGCAATAAAGTAGCGGTCTAACCGACTTGATATTGCTGCAACTAAGCCACTGGCCATAAGTGGTAAGCCATAAGAGAAAATAGCCTGAGCATCTGCAGTCTTAAGTTTATTAATACTGATTTTAAGCGGTTTAAAAACAACTAAACCTGCAGCTATGTAGCTCAAAGCAAGGGCTGATAACGCAGAAAGTATATTAGGAGAATAAACTAGCAAGCTGCCTGTAATTACTATAGCCATAATAGATTGAGTAAGTACGGCAATTCTATATTGGTTTAAACGCTCCATTATACGGGCTAATTCAAGATAGAACTGATAGAGAGCTTTAGTTAAAAAAACTAAAAAGGTAGCTAAAAACGTATATAAGGTTAATAAATCTGTTAAATATAACCCCAAGCTAACCAATGCCAGAGCAGGTACTGTGCAACATAAAATAATCGAGCTAGCAACTGCTGCAAAATGTTCATACTCTTCTGTTTTTTTACTAGGGAGTAAGCGCAACATGCTAGCGTTAACCCACTGGGCAGCTACCGCTCTTACAATTTCAACTGTTAGTAGCATTAATGCCAACATACCATATTCAGTAGTAGTTAATAACTTGGTATGAATACTAATTAATACGAAAACACTAATTGCAGCAAAAATTTGCACTGGAGCATATTTAAGTAACGAGCTAATCATTATTTTTTTCACTACACTTTTTATATAAATCAATATATTGCGCGAAAACAGATGCAATATTAAATTTTACTTCAAGCTCGCTTTTAGACTCATTAACATTATGATTAGCAATTAAATTTTTGATATGGTTAGGGGTTATCGTGTCAGAAAAATATAAAACGCCCATTTTCTCAAAGAAAGTTTTCTCATCTTCAAGTATCCCAACTTCAGTTGTTAATAGAGGCAATCCAACTGCTAACATTTCTAGAGGTACTAAGCCGAAGGTCTCTTCACTAGAAGTAAATACACCTAAGTCAGCATTAAGATACTGTTTAACAATTTGGGTTTTATTTAGTTTACCTAAAAAGGCTACATTGTTTTCTAACCCTAAGGAAGATACCTGTTTTTTTAGCTGCTCTGTATATACTTTATCGGCAGCTGGCCCTATTATAGCTAAGGTAGAATCAATGCCATTACTCACTAACTCCGCCAATAAATCAATAGAGTCTTCAACCTTCTTTCTTGGTGTTAGTAACGCACACGTAACAAGTTTAATTTCACTTCGCTCATGTTTAACATAACTAGTATCAAAATATACGTGATCTATTGGATTGTGGACAAGCTGCGATTTTACGCCATCATTAGACAATGCTGTTTGTAATTGTTTTCCTACAACCACCACTTTATCACTTCGCCTTGTTGTAATTAAGGGAATTATCTTTTCATATAGGAAATTATTAAGTACTCCAACGTTACGTCGTGCTATTTTTTTATAGCTATGAACTGTAACGAGTGACTTACCTTTAAAACCACTGCCTATTAATAAACTCCAAAAGTGGGTATGTACTAAATCAGGGTTTAAAGTTTTTAACAACTTACGAACATGCCAATTTTGCCAAATAATGCCAGGGATTTTAAATTTTAATTGCTTGCTTGATGCAGGCAGCCAAATAAAATCAACATTACCTGATAGACGAATAACATCACCAGTGAAAGGAGTTTTACTTTGCGGGTCGAGACCGATAATGGTAAACCTATGGTTAGCGTCATCTTGGTTAACCATATATTCTGCAAGCATCTGGCATACACTATCTACGCCGCCACAATTGTTACTGCCCCAGTCGTAAGTTGAAAGAGGCATAATTAAAGCGATATGTTTTTTAGGCATTATATTTATTCATAATGTATCGGCCAGGATTATTTTGGTTGACTACTCGAGAAGGATTACCAACAGCCGTTGAATTTTCAGGTATATCCTTAATAACCACAGAGCCAGCACCAATAGTGACGTTATTTCCTATGACAACATTTTCGACTATGCAAACCATAGGACCTATATACACGTTATCTGCAATAGAGGCAGCTTTCCCATGGTTACTTCCAATGTTTACAAATTGGCTAATATTGCAGTTAGCTCCAATTTCTACTGTTGGACTTAAAACTATTCCAGTAGCATGACCTAAATTGAGCCCAGGGCCAATTTTTGCTTCTTTAGTTATTTGTATTTGATACCTAATAGATAAGGTTAAATGCATAAGCCTTGCTAATGTCCTAATCAATAGGTTATTCGACTGAGTTAGCCTCCACCAAAAAGTGTACTTAAAAGAACGGTTATTATTGATTAAGTTTTTTATTAATAATTTATGGGAGTACCTTGCGGTACTCCGATACAAATCACATTTTATAAGCTCAAAAGGAGTCATAAATGTTAGCCTTACAAAATACCGCGAGTATCAATAACAACTTTTGATGCAAACTCTGTTTTATCTGCAGCTTTAAATTGTTTATGATCAACCAATACTACAACGACATTTGCTTGCTCTAGTGCGCTTTCTAACGACACTAAGCTGACATTTTTATCTGCTAGGTTAGCTGGTAGCTCTGAAATGTTTGGCTCTACCGCAAGTATTTCACCAATATTTTTTGCTGCTAATTCTTCAACAATATTTAATGCCGGGCTCTCACGAAGATCGTCAATATCGGCTTTAAATGAAAGGCCTAAACACGCAATAACTGGACGTTTAAATTCATCAGCGGCTTTTGCTACTTTTTCAATTACGTAGAATGGTTTTGCGTCGTTAGTTAAGCGTGCTTGTTTAATTATGTTTGCTTCATCTGGGCAACTTGCAACAATAAACCAAGGATCAACCGCAATACAGTGGCCGCCAACACCTGGGCCTGGGTTTAAAATATTTACACGCGGGTGACGATTAGCAAGCTTAATAAGCTCCCACACATTAATTTTTAATTTGTCACAAATTACCGATAATTCATTAGCAAAGGCAATGTTTACATCGCGAAATGAGTTTTCGGTTAACTTAGCCATTTCAGCTGTACGGGCATTGGTAATAATACACTCGCCGCGCACGAAAGTTTCGTATAACTTAACGGCTTTTTCGCTACATGCTTTACTCATACCGCCTATTACACGGTCGTTTGACACTAGCTCTTGTAATACATAACCAGGTAATACACGCTCAGGGCAATGAGCAACATTAATGTCGGCGGCATCGCCTTTATCTTGTGGGAACGTTAAATCAGGGCGCGCTTCACTTAACCAAGCGGCTAGTTGCTCTGTTGCACCTACAGGTGAGGTGCTTTCTAAAATAACTAAGTTACCTTTTTCAAGCACTGGGGCAATCATTTTTGCAGCCGATTTAATATAGCTTAAGTCTGCACTGTGGTTACCACTTTCGCTATGAATAAATGGTGTAGGTACAGCTACCATAAACGCATCGGCTTTTTCTGGCGTTGTAGTCGCTCTTAAATTGCCGGTAGACACTACGCCGCGCACTATTATGTCGAGATCGGGCTCTACTATGTGTATTTCACCGGCATTAATGGTATTAACTGCTTTTTCGCTTACGTCTAAACCAATTACTTTCATACCACGCGATGCAATAACCGCTGCAGTTGGTAAACCTATGTAGCCTAAACCAACAACTGAAACTGTTTTAATTGTCATTACTAAATCCTTGAAAAAGTTTTAAACTTTATTTTAATCTTTAAAGTGTTGCTTAATTTTAGCCACAATGCGGTCACACGCTTTACCATCACCATAAGGGTTATGTGCACGGCTCATTGATTGATATTCTTGAGCGTTAGTGAGTAAGTTATTTACTTCACTCACAATGCGAGCTTTATCTGTACCTACTAACTTAACTGTACCTGCTTCTACCGCTTCTGGGCGTTCTGTGGTGTCACGCATAACAAGTACAGGTTTACCTAGGCTTGGCGCTTCTTCTTGAACACCACCTGAGTCGGTTACGATTATGTGAGCTTGATTCATTAAGTACACAAAGGGTAGGTAGTCTTGCGGCTCGATTAAATGCACATTATCAACATTTTTTAATATGCGATTTACTGGTTCGCGTACATTAGGATTTAAATGCATTGGGTATAAAATTTGTGTATCTGGGTGGGCAGTTGCAATTTCTACCAATGCCTCACAAATTCGCTCAAAACCGCCACCAAAGCTCTCACGGCGGTGCCCTGTAACTAAAATAAGCTTTTTAGTTTCATCGAGTTCTGGAAATTTAGCTTTTAGAGTTGAAATTAAAGCGGTGTCGGTTTTTACTTTATCAACCACTTGTAATAATGCATCAATTACCGTGTTACCAGTAATTACGATATCGTCAGCACTTACTGCTTCATTGAGTAAGTTTTGCTGCGATGTTTGCGTTGGTGCAAAATGCAGCTTTGTAATAGCACCAGTAAGCTTGCGGTTACCCTCTTCTGGCCATGGTGAACTTAAGTTACCTGTGCGTAAACCCGCTTCTACGTGCCCTACTGGAATTTGCTGATAAAACGCCGCTAAACTTGCAGATAAAGTCGTACTTGTATCGCCATGAACAAGCACTAAATCTGGTTTAAACTCTTCAAGAATAGGTTTTAGACCTAACAAAATATTTGTTGTTACATCGTATAAGCTTTGACCCGGTTTCATAATGTTCAAATCGTACTCTGGTACAATTTCAAAAAGGTCTAAAACTTGGTCAAGCATTTCACGATGCTGAGCAGTAACACATACTTTTGCATCAATACCGTCTGCTTCATTTAGCGCTTTAACTAGCGGCGCCATTTTTATTGCTTCAGGTCGCGTACCAAAAATACTTAATACTTTAATAGCCATGATTTCCCTTAATTTTTTACTAACCGATTTTGCATAACTTTATGCATTTGCCATTAATTGCTTAACGCGCTTGGTAAATTCTTCACCCATTATGTTTGATTGCATTGCATACTCTACGTTTGCGAGCATATAGCCTAGTTTTGAGCCGCAGTCGTGTGACCTACCCTTTAGATGATACGCTTCAATTGTTTCAAGATGACGTAACTGTAGTAATGCATCTGTTAATTGTATTTCGCCGCCAGCACCGGGAGGGGTATATTCGAGTAAGTCCCAAATAGCAGGCGAAACAACATAACGCCCTGTTATGGCTAAATTACTGGGTGCTTCGTCATTGTTTGGCTTTTCAACCATGTTGGTAATGGCTGCATTTTCACCAGGATGGATTTTTTTACCTGCTAAATCAACCACACCATAGTTGTGCACTTCGTCCTGTGGGACGGGCTCAACCATAATTTGATTATGCTGGGTGCGCTCAAATCGGTCGATCATTTGCGCTAGGTTATCAACCTTAAGATTTGACTTATATTGATCGATAATTACATCGGGCAATAAAATAGCAAAAGGGTTATTGCCAATGATTGGGCGAGTTTCAAGTATTGCGTGGCCTAAGCCTAACGGCGCCGATTGACGAACCGATATAATGCTTACATCTCGCGGGATTATTGAACGAACTTCTTCTAGCAGACTACGTTTTACGCGCGCTTCTAGAGTGGCTTCTAGCTCAAAGCTAGTATCAAAATGATTTTCTATTGCGTTTTTAGAAGCATGAGTAACCAGTACAATTTCTTTAATACCGGCTTTTACTGCTTCGTTTACAACGTATTGAATGAGAGGTTTATCGACTAACGGAAGCATTTCCTTTGGCGTTGCTTTTGTAGCTGGCAACATGCGTGTACCCAAACCTGCAACAGGCAAGACTGCTTTTAATACTTTCACTTCAATTCCTTTTATAGTTACTTTTCGTTATAGCGTAGCTGTTTATAAATGTCGCTGCGAATAGCGAGTTTTAAGCACTACTAACCATATGGGCGGCTATTATACACAACACATATAATCGCTCAATATAAAAAGCAGCCTTTTTGGTTGTTTTAGGTTAATTTTTTGTTAACTGGTTATTTTTGCTTTTTTTGTAATCTATCAATTTACTTTCAATGGGAATATAATAGTGCTGTTAACTTTTAAGGGATGGGATTTGTGCGCGTAGGAATTTGCATAATTATATTAGTGTCTTTTTTTGCTTGTGCACAAGACATGCTTTTACATTTGCGTAATAGCGATATAATTACCCGTGCCAAACAGTTTTACGGCGATGCAGGCCACCAACGAATAAAAACATGGCTGAGTTTTATAGATGACTCTGCCGACAAAAGCGAATGGCAAAAAATTCATTTAGTTAATGATTTTTTTAATAAGCATATAAAGTACAAAACCGATGACGAACTTTGGCAAAAAAAAGATTACTGGGCCACCCCACTAGAAAGCTTAGGTGTGGGCATGGGTGACTGTGAAGATTATGTTATTGCTAAATATTTTACTTTAATCGCTTTAGGTATCCCAGAAGATAAAATACGCTTTATGTATGTACGCCAGCGTACGGTTAATCAACCTCACATGGTGCTTATATACTTTGAACAACCTAACCAAATACCGCTGGTGCTCGACAATTTTAATACAAAATTAGTGCCTGCTAGTAATCGGGGTGATCTAAAACCTATCTATAGCTTTAATGGCCAAGGTTTATGGTTAGCCAAATCGAAAGGGTTAGGTAATAAGGTTAAAAATAGTCGTGGCGTTTCTGCTTGGAACACCATGCTTGAACGAATTGAACAAGGCGAGCTTGCGCCTGCCAACGGTAACAATAAAGGAACTAGTAGTTATGTCTCGACTCTTTAAACATGGATTGAGTTTAAAAACCCAAGTATATGGCTTGATCATATTAATTTCGGTTATTTCATTTTGCGTACGTGTTATCACCGATGTGGATACAACCCGTAATTATTTACAAACGCAAATGGCCAGCCATGCGCAAGACACGGCTACCAGTTTAGGGCTTTCGATATCACCTTATTTAGAAGACGACAGCCTAATGATTGCACAAACGATGGCAACCGCTATTTTTGACTCTGGTTATTACAGCCAAATTAAATTTACCGACGTGCAAAACAACATCGTTTTTGAATTACAAAACCCTAAGCGCGTTGAATCAGTTCCTGTTTGGTTTATAGGTGCTGTTGAGCTAAGTGCACCAACTATGCATTCTGAAATAAACAATGGTTGGATGATGGCAGGCACACTTGATGTAACCAGCCATACTGGGCAATCTTACCTTACCTTATGGCAACACACACTCCGCAGCTTATATAGCTCATTTTTGCTATTAGCAGCATCGCTGGCTATTGCATTTTTAATTTTACGCGCAGTATTTAAGCCGTTAAAAGCAGTAGAAGACCAAGCCACTTTAGTGACTCGAAAACGCTTTACCTTAAATAAAGAAATACCAGTAGCACGGGAGCTTCGCACAGTAACCCAAGCCATAAATAACATGGTTATAAACTTACAAAGTACGTTTGATTCGCTGACCAAACAAACACAAGCGCTTACTGAAGAAGTATACATAGATTCGTTAACGGGGTTGGGTAACCGTAAGTCGTTTGAAAACCACTTTAATTCTGTTGTAAATAATATTACTGACGATGCGCCAATTACTGCGTTGATGCTTACCCTGCCCTCGTTAAATAATATTAACCAAGTGGTAAGCTACCAAGATGGTGATCAGCATGTACTTGATGCAGCAAAAATACTTAAACAGCTTGCTGATGAGTTACCAAATTCAACTATATTTAGGCTTAATGGGGGTACGTTTGTATTACTGGCCCCATATGACGTTTTATTTTTAAATAAAGCCCGCCTAGACCTCATTGATAATTTAAGTCAAAAAGAAAACAGCTTACATATAAACGGTTACGCTAATTTAGCCATTGTTGGCGTTGAGCAAGGAGCGAGTTTAGGTGAAGTGTTATCGCTACTTGATACTGGTTGCACTATAGGTGAAGACACTACGTTTGATAAAAACGATAAAGAGTCATTATTTAGTGTTAACCAATGGCGTACCTTAATTAAGTCGATTATAAATGCTGGCGAAGTGAGTTTTTCGGTGCAACCTGTTAAACAAGCTAATAAAACTGATTCTCAGTGTTACTTTGAGGTATTTGCACACTTTATTCATGAAGGTGAAAAGGTAAATAATGGTCACTTATTTGCGATGGCTGAAAAATTAAATTTAACCGAAGAACTCGATAAAAAAATTATACGTAGCTTTGTAGATGTAAAAGAGCACTACCCTAATGATGTGTTTGCGTTGAATATTAGTAAAGCATCCTTGTATTCAGCCGACTTTATACAATGGCTTACCCTTTACTCGCACACTAAACCGGTAATTAAAACAAACTTAGTGTTTGAACTACATGAAATTGGTTTGCTTTATAACGTGCATGTTGCGTCTTTACATATAGATGCAATTAAAGAGCTGGGTATTAATGTGTGTATTGAACACTTTGGTACTAGCTTAACGTCGTTTAGGTATTTACAAGGTCTTGATATTGAGTACGTTAAAATTGATGGTAGTTACATTCAAGATTTGGTAACTAACCCGCAAAGTCAATTTTATATTCAAACAGTTAATAATATTTGTCATGGCTTTGGTATTAAAGTTTTAGCCTGTTTAATTGAAAAAACCGAGACTTTAGAAATACTTGAATACCTAGGATGTGATGGGGTACAAGGTAATTTAATATTACCACCATCAAAAATTATTAAATCTAATGAAAATGGCGTAAATAAAGAGTTTACTTTTTGCACCGATGCGCTAAAATTTTGCAATTAGTACTCAACCAAGGGACGAGAAATGAAAAAATTAATTTTAGCTGGCTTAGTAGCTAGTGCCTCTGCTCTAACTGCTTTGCCAACCTATGCACAAACGGATAATAATGCTGTGGTTCAAGAAGTGAGCATAAATAGCATTATTGATATTCTTAATAACGTAACAGCAGATACTACGCCAGAGCAATTACGCGAAGATTTAGTAGAAGCGATTAAACGTATTTGTAAAAATAAAGAAAAAATCAAGCTAGACGAAAAACTGCTTAATGGCGCTTGTGGCGCTGCTGATATAGATGCAATGGTTGCTGCTGTTGTGGCACGTTTTGGTGCAGACAATCCATTAATTTCTGACTTTTTAGCTGCTCTTTCGGATGCTGGTTTAGATACTGATGCAATTACCCTAGCAGCAATTACCGCAGGTGTTGATGCAACAACCGCTTCTGAAGCAACTGCTGCAGGTCCTGGGGCAGGTCAGCCTGCTCCGCCAGTAGGCAGCTTACCAACATTACCAACACCTCCAGGTTCTGGTGGTACAGGCGGTGATAACGGTATATCTGAAGTCGGTAACTAGTTTTTACTATTAGTATATTTAAACGCAGCCAATTGGCTGCGTTTTTACTTTGTTTGAGTTTATTTTGAATCGTTTTATATTTTTTCTTATTTGCCTGATCTTATTTTTGCTTCCCCTTCCTTTAGGTAGTTACAGGCCTTGGGCGATTTTAGCTATTGGTATTTTAACTAGCTTTACCTTTATTACTCACTTGGCAAACAGTGTTTTAAATAACCACCAAGCACTTTTCCCTCCTCGATATACTTGGCCATTATTTACTGCCTTAGGCATTGTTGCTTTGGTGTGCGGGGTCCAGTTATTTGGCGTAAGTGTTGATGCTTTTCAAACCAAACAAATGTTATTAAAAACCAGTTTTTTAATAATGTTGAGCTGGTTAATATTTAATTACTGTAATAATGTAAATCGTATTAAAAAATTAATTTACGCCGTCATTTGCGCCGGTGTTTTTCAGGCTTTGTATGCTAGTTACTTAAACTTATCGCCCGATATTGTTAGCCCTTTATTTGGCTACAAACACACCGACAGAGCAATTGGTACTTTTACCTATTCTAACTTTTTAGCTAACTATTTAGCGCTGTGCTTATGCTTAGGCATTGGTGTTTTAATTAGCGAACTAAAACGCACTAACAACGGCTACAAGCCTACTTTAAAACAAACCTTACGTGCTTGGGCTGAGATTATATTAAGCTCTAAAATAATTTTGCGTATATCGCTAATTATTATAATTGTGGCGCTTATTTTAACCCGTAGTCGCATGGGTAATTCGGCTTTTTTTATCGCCTTAATTATAGTGAGCTTACTGGCGCTGTTTATTTATAAGCAAAAGCCTAAAGCATTTAAATTGCTGATTGTGAGCTTTTTCATTATCGATTTAATCATCATTGGTGCCATTTTCGATGTAGAAAAGGTAAAACAACGTATTAGCGAAACCAGTTTACAATCGGAAACTCGCGATGAAGTTGTACGCGACTCAATCCCACTAATTTTAGATAACCCGTTATTAGGCTCGGGCGGCGGTACTTTTTACACTGCGTTTCCTGCATATCAGTCTGAGCCCTACTCTGGTTATTACGACAATGCGCACAACGATTTTGTGCAATTTGCAGTTGAGCTGGGTATTCCTACTACGGCGCTATTGGGCCTGTTAGTGGTTTATTGTTTATGGTTATGTATTAATACTATGCGAACGCGCAAAACGGCGCTTTATCAGGGGGTGGCGTTTGGTTGCGCTACAGCTATTGTAGCAATGATGCTACATTCGTCGGTTGATTATTCGCTTCAGGCGGGGGCTAATTCGATGTTGTTTATAGTAGTGTTATGTTTAGCTTTATTAACCAACAAGTTACCGGCACCAAAACGGATTAAAAAACGGCGCAGCGAAAGTTAACGGGCTGCGGGAAGCGGGAAGCGGGTTACGAGCCTAATCCCGAAACCCGTAGTTCGCAACCCGCCGTGAGCAAGCTCTAACACCTAACACTTCATCCAGTTATATCATTACAATAAGATCTTAAGAAAATTATGCACAAAGAGGGCTATGAGACGCTGCGCTTTTAGAGGTTAAAGTCGAAAGTTACCTGGCTGCGGGGAGCGAGTCACGAGCTGTATCCTAACATCTTTTTGGCCTTCTCATTTGTTCCTCATTCACTTCTCTTAGTTCAATAAGATCTTTAAGAAAAGTATGCACAAAGAGGGCTAAGAGACGCTGCGCTTCTAGAGGTTAAAGGTTCAAATTATCGGGCTGCGGGGGTCGGGTTACGGGCCTAATCCCTAACACTTGTTTTATCTTCTCATTTACTCCTCATTCTCTTCTCTCAGTGCAATAAGATCTTTAAGAAAATTATTCACAAAGAGGGTTAAGAGACGCTTCGCTTTTAGAGGCAGTAACAAAACAATTAATCACTTGGGTTAGTGGCTTTATTTTCTCATTTACTTCTTATTCTCTTCTCTCAGTTCAATTAGGCCTAAGTGAATGATGCGCAAAGAGGGCTAAGAGATGCTGCGCTTTTAGTTATTTAGCCCGCAACTCGAAGCTCGTCGCTAACGACATTAAAAAATGCCGCGACATGAAGTCGCTGCTACAAGTCGGCAATAATATCAACCTAGAACCGGCTTGACCCTCTCATTTGTTTCTCATTTTCTTCTCTTTGTTCAAAAAATATTTTAGTGATTTTTTACCACAGAGGGTTAAGAGACGCTGCGTTTTGGATATTGAGCCCGCAACTCGAAGCCCGTCGCCCGCCGCTCACGACATTAAAAATGACGCGACATGAAGTCGCTGCTACAAGTCGGAAATAATAGCGGCCTGATACCTAGCACCTAAAACCTATCGCCTGTTCAAATTTACTGCTCTTCTAAATCAAATTCGGTGGTGTGGCCGTCGCCGTGTATGAGCTGGTAGCGGACTAAATTGCCGCCTTTAAGGGTAACCAAACTAATAGCCGAATCACTTACTAGGTACTTTTGCCCTTTGCCTTTAGTTTGGTGTTTGTCGACTTCCATGTGCCAGCGTTTAGTAAAAAAGTTAAGCGGACTTTTAGGGCCATATAAAATGGAGTCGAGCTTATCAAGCACATTTATTAGCTTACGCGGGAACTCGTTTTTAATGCCACTAGCTGTGAGCTGCCAAATTCTGTTGGGGTGATCGCCAAAACGCTTTTGCACTGAAAAACAAAACGAATAATGCACGTCGCCTGATAAAATCAGCGTTTCATTTGGGGTGTCGGTACGTCTAAATGTGTCGAGCAATTTTTTAGCTGAGCCTTCGTGCGCCATCCAGTTTTCTACATCAACCATAAGCGGTTGCCCACACATGTTAAACACCGCTTGAATCGCCTCTATTGATTTAACCCCAAACACCGGAGCGGGCGATACAATAATGACTTGGTCATGGCTTAATAGGCTTTCTTCAAGCTCAGTAAGACGCTCCCAATCTAACAAGCCTGAGGGTTCATTAAAGTTCTGCTCGTTACGCCAGCGGTGTGTTCGGGTATCAAGCACCACCACTTTAGGAATAGTTGTTAGCTCATAATGCCAATGGTTAAAATCATTTAGATGTTTATCAAATGCTTTGAATTGCCATTGCTTATCCCCAGCTAGACTTGTTGTAAATGGAGTAAGTAGCGCACCGGTTTTTTGTAGTGCGTCGTTACCCATTCCCTGAAACAGCCAATAGCTTGCTAAGCCATTATTTACAATACGTTTGCTACTGGGGTTTTGATTAATGGCTTGCTCCCACCCGGCGGTGAGGTTCCAATCATCAGTGACATCGTGATCGTCAAACATCATTAAGGTAGACACATTGGCACATAATCGCTCTACCTCAGCTAAGCCTTTAGCGTAATCAATGAGTGCGGCTTTTTCTGTGCTAAACAATGCTTGGCTTTTTTCGTTACCGCCTGAGTAATTTAGCTTTGATAAGTCAACATATTGCCACGCGGTACTACTAAAATTAAGTAAATACAGCGCTACAAACTCTTCAAAATGAATAAGGTGGTTATACGCTTTTACGCTAGAAAAATGTGGCTCGTCTTTTTTTAACCAATAACCTATGCCTAATTTAGAGCGCTTTTTCCACGAGGTGGTGGGTAATAAATGATGGCGGCCATAAAGCTGTTGGCTAATATCGTCGGGTAAATCCAGTGCAAGCGGTTGCTCTTTGTAAATACCTAATTGCTTAATGAGTTGATGGATAGCTAATAACATAGGCCCTGCTACATCGTCAGCATATACCTGATCGCCCGAGAGCAATAGCAACTGCGCCCCTTGTTGATTATTACTGCGTTGAGTAGCTTGCCACTGACTTGAACTAACTAGGCTGTCTTTTGCGGGATGATGTGCATTACGACACGAGCCATGTAATATTTGCGTCAGTCTTTTGGGGATCACAAACGCAGGTAACGCACCATCATTAAAACTAAACGCTGATAAATCAACGGGGCTGTCATCAAAAAACAACTGATATTGTAGTAATATATCGCGCGGGAACTGACTGTTTATGGGTTTAATAACTATAAACTGTAAAAATAAATGTTCACCCAGTCTAACGCTATTTTGTTCGCTATAGCATTCGTAACCCATTAGCTCTATACGGCCGTTTACCTGCTTTGAGGTAGCAAACTGAATACAAACTGTGGTTTTTTCTGCTCGGCGCACCATAGGCCCCATAAGTAACAGCGGGTGTTGCACCGAGAGAGTCGTCATGAGGTTAGCCTTTAGCTGCTAATTTAAATAAAGAATAAAAATTATCGGTGGTGGCCTTTGCCAATTCGTTAAAGCTAATACCTTTTAGTTCACTAATATAGTAAGCAACGTCTTCCACATACGCTGGCTGATTAGTTTTACCACGATATGGTACTGGCGCTAAGTAAGGCGAGTCGGTTTCAATAAGCAGTCGATCGAGTGGAATTTGTTTTACTACTTCTTTAAGCTCTACCGCATTTTTAAAAGTCACAATTCCTGAAATAGAAATATAAAAGCCCATATCAATGGCTTTTTTGGCCATATCCCAATCTTCAGTGAAACAGTGCAATACTCCACCGCAATTTTCTGCTTTGTGCTCACGCATTAAATTAATGGTATCGGCACGTGCGTCGCGGGTATGAATAATAAGTGGCTTTTGTAATTCGTTGGCTACTTCAATATGGCCAACAAAGCTTGCTTGCTGCACTGCGTGAGTGTCTTTTGCGTAATAGTAGTCAAGCCCGGTTTCGCCAATAGCCACTACTTTGTGGTGCGAGGCTAAATCAATTAGTTGCTGTTTGTTGAGCGCGTCTTTTTGATCAAGCGGATGTACACCACATGACGCTGATACGTCGTCGTAATGCTTAATTTGCTCTAGCATGTTAGGGAACTGATCAAGTGTGACGCTCACACATAAAAAGTGTTCTACTTTTTTGGCACGGGCGTTATCAAGTACTTGGTCTAGGTTTAAATCGAGTTTATCAAAATCAAGACGGTCTAAATGGCAATGAGAATCTACAATCAAAATAAGGCCTGTTTTTACTACATGGTATAAGTTGGATTGCCGGAGTTTAACATAGTCCCCAGCAGTTTTTCGATCTTCGCGTTTAGGTTTGTTTTATCATCTAAAAAGCTAATGCCGATCCCCGGAGGGTTTGAGCTTTGTGCACCTTGTGGAGTGATCCACGTGACTTTGCCGGTGACCACATCGTCTTCTAAGGCATCAGGTAAGGTTACTCGTAAAGCGAGTGAATACCCAGGCTCATAACGCATATTGGTGCGTACAAATAGCCCCCCTTTTTTTAAAAAAGGCATGTAGCAGCGATATAGTTCGTCAAGGTCATCTATATCAACTAATAGCTCTTGCATATCTAATCCTTTTTATTGGTTGCGTAATGTATACGCTAGTCGTGATACCGCAAGCGGTAAGTTTAGCCCAAGAATTTGTATATTATTTTGTAAAAAATCATTCAAGGCTTGCTGTGCAACTTGGTAGGCTTCAAAACTCATGCCGTTTAAAAGCTGCTGTTTTAGCTGCTCACTTAAAAATAAGGTAAAAATACGAACAAGCTCAGGCTGTTTATTTATTATATCGACTAACGCATTGAAATTATGGCTTTGTTTAAACTCAGTTGCAAATTTATAGAGTGTATCAATGCTTTCTAGCTGATTTTGCTGTTGCCACTGCTTTACTTGCAGGGGTTGACTGTAAAACAATGATAACCATGGGTAGTTAGGCACATCTAAAGAACTTAGCCACTGCTGTGCCAGCTGGCTATTGGTTACTTTGACCTCAGTTTTAGCACAGCGGCTTAAAATAGTCGCTGGTAATTGTGCCACTTGGCTGGTTGTGAGAATTAAAAACCGGCTGTTACTTGGCTCTTCTAAGGTTTTTAATAATGCATTTGCTGCCGCCGTTGTCATTTTTTCGCAGTTTTCAATAATCGCCACTTTGTTGCCATTTTGCGCTGCCGACTGGTGCATAAAATCGCTTATGCCGCGTATGTCATCTACACCTATGCTTTGCCCTTCTACTTGAGTAACGCGTTTATCTGGGTGCGTCCCAGCTAGGTTTAACGAGCAGCTTTTACACTGCCCACACGGCGTTAACACGCTATTAGGTGCGCTTAACTGCGATTGTGTATTATGACATAACAAACTGTTAGCTAATTGATCGCTTAGCTCAAACTTGCCTACCCCAATAGGCCCGCAAAATAGCTGCGCGTGATGAAAGCGCTGCGCTTTATAGCTTTGAGCTAAGCGTTGCTCTACATCGTTAAGCCATGGCAATGCCATATTATTTTAATCCTGAAAAAAATGTGCGCAGTACATTGGTAATATCACGGTGTACTTTATCAATACTTTGGTTAGCATCAACGGTTTTAATGCTGTCGTCATCATTTGCAAGCTCAATGTAACGCATACGGGTGCGCTGAAAAAACTCAATGGCTTCTTGTTCAATTCTATCGAGTTCACCCCGCCCTTTTGCACGTTCAAGACCAATAACAGGGTCAATATCAAGGTAAATGGTTAAATCGGGTTTTAATCCTTTTAACACCATAGAAGATAACGACGCTAACGTGTTTGCACTAATTCCGCGTCCACCGCCTTGATACGCCTGTGACGATAAATCGTGACGATCAGCCAATACCCATTGCCCTTGCTCAAGTGCTGGGTTTATTACATTGTGCATTAGCTGTGAACGAGCTGCGTACATAATAAGCAGCTCAGTTTCAAAGGCGATTTCTTCTTGATGCTCTGCTTTTACTAAAGTACGTAAGGATTCAGCCAGTGGTGTACCACCGGGTTCACGAACATTAATAAAATCAATATGATGATGGTTTAAAAAGTCTTGGCACAAGGCAATAGCGGTTGATTTACCTGCGCCCTCTAGGCCTTCTATCACTATAAATTTTGGTTTCATAAACACTAATTCTTTTTATTTAAAATATACCGGTTAACCGCCGCATTATGTTGCTTTAATGTGGTTGAAAACTGATGGCTGCCATCGCCTTTTGCTACAAAGTAAACATACTCGCTTTTAGGCGGGTTTACCGCGGCTAAAATCGCTTCTTTGGATGGCATGGCAATTGGCGTGGGCGGTAATCCGTTAATACGATAGGTATTATACGGTGTGTAATTTATCAAGTCTTTACGTTTAATATCACCGTCAAAATCTTCGCCTAGCCCATATATTACGGTTGGATCGGTTTGTAAGCGCATATTGGTGTTTAATCTATTTATAAACGCCGATGCAATTAACGGACGCTCACTGGCAAGCGCGGTTTCTTTTTCGATAATAGAGGCCATGATCAGTGCTTCATAGGCGGTATCGTAAGGTAAATCGTTTGCCCGTTGCTGCCAAGCATCAGCCAACGTTTGCTGCATTTTTTGCGCAGCACGTTTTAGTAAACTGCTGGCAGTATCATTGCTATGGTAATGATAGGTATCGGGGAATAACCAACCTTCTAGATGGGTTTGCCTACCTATTATTTGCTCGCCAAGTTGTTCGAGTTTTAAATCGTTTTGTAAGTGTGGTGCCGTACTTAGTGCATTTAATATATCTCTAAGTGCTTGGCCTTCAATAATGGTAAAACTAAAACTAACTTGCTCGCCTTGGTTTATTTTTTTTATATTGTTGATCACGCTATCTGCGCTTAACTCGTACAAACCTGCTTTTAAATCGGTCAAGGTTGGGTCGAGTTTAGCTAATATTTGAAACCGCCAACAGTCTTCTACCCACTGTTGCTGCTGCCATTGACGGCACAACTTATTAAAGCCGGTGCCTTTTTTAACTTCAAATTGGGTGTTATCGGCTATCTGTAATGGCGTTTGAATTGTTGCCCGTAATTGCTGATAGCCAATCACTGAGCTAAAAAAAGCCAGTAATAATACTGATACAATAACTTTTAACACTAAGCCTCCTTGGCTACTGTTAGTAATGACTGACTGTGAGCAATATCAAAACAGTGCTCGCCTATGCTTTTTACCGGCACAATTTTCATTAAACTATTACATACAAATACCGCGTCTGCTTGGGTAAGCTCATCAACGCTGATAGTTTTAAATTCAATTGCTAATTTATCACATAAAGATTGCAGAAAAACACCTTTAATGCCGCACTCATCAAGTCTGGGGCTAATTACTTTATTATTTTTTATTGCAAAAATATTAGCCGCTGAGGTTTCAATTACATTGTTGTTGTAGTCAAGTACAAGTGCATCATCACTTTGCTCGGCTTGTAGGGCATTTTTAATCAATACTTGCTCAAGCCTATTTAAGGTTTTAAGCCCTGCTAAGTGCGGTTGTAAAGCCAGTTTAATTGGGCTAATAGCTAAACTAATTCCTGTTTCGCGTAAGCTGTGATAATGCGCTGGATAAGGTAAAACACTCACAATAATGTTTAAATTACATTCGCTTGGTGGCGCATAGCCTCGCCCGCCCTCACCTCGTGTTACCACTATTTTAAGAACCGATTGAACCTGTGATGCTATTTGCTGAGTAATGTGCGACTCAAGTGCTTTAAACTCAAGCGCTGGAAACCCTAAACGCTGCGCACATTCAATTAAACGCGCTTTATGATAAACCCAATGCTCAACCTGTCCATCAGTAATAATCGCGGTTGTAAAAAAACCATCGCCATAGTTTAAGCCCCTATCGCGGGTACTTATGCTACTGGTTTCACTTGCTGTTATTATTGTTTGCATATTTTTTTACACATAAAAAAACCCAGTTAAACAACTGGGTTCTTATTGTCGTTCGTTGTTAAAAAAGATTATACCTTTTTAAACAGTAACGAGCCATTAGTACCACCAAAACCAAATGAGTTACATAAAGCGTAATCAAGTTTGGCGTCTCGCGCTGTGTGCGGTACGTAATCTAAATCACACCCTTCATCTGGGTTGTCTAGGTTAATCGTGGGTGTTACTTTTTGCTCGGTCAACGATAAGATAGACACTATCGACTCAACAGAGCCCGCAGCACCTAGTAAGTGACCCATCATCGATTTAGATGAGCTTACCATTACATCTTTCGCTGAATCACCAAAAATGGTTTTAACCGCTGAGGTTTCGGCTTTGTCACCCGCGTGAGTAGACGTACCGTGTGCGTTAATGTAGCCAACTTGCTCTGCATTTACTTGCGCATCGTTTAATGCGTTTTCCATAGCCAGTGCTGCACCTGCGCCGTCTTCTGGTGGCGAGGTCATGTGGTAGGCATCGCCACTCATGCCAAAGCCAACAAGCTCTGCATAAATTTTAGCACCACGAGCTTTAGCGTGTTCGTATTCTTCAACAACTACTACACCAGCGCCATCAGAAAGCACAAAGCCATCACGGTCTTTATCCCACGGACGAGACGCTGCTTGTGGGTCGTCGTTACGCGTTGAAAGCGCACGTGCGGCATTAAAGCCACCCATACCAATTGGCGTACACGCTTTTTCTGCGCCACCGGCAACCATTGCATCAGCATCGCCGTAGGCAATCATACGTGCTGCATGGCCAATGTTGTGCAGGCCTGTGGTACATGCCGTCACAATTGAAATATTAGGACCACGCAAACCGTGCATTATTGATAAGTGACCCGAGATCATATTAATAATGGTAGACGGTACATAAAACGGCGATAACTTTCGTGGACCGCTGTTTAGTAATTTAATGTGGTTTTCTTCGATTAGGGTTAAGCCACCAATGCCTGAACCTACCGCTACACCAATACGGGTTGCGTTTTGCTCTGTTACTTCGAGGCCTGAATCTTGAAAAGCTTGAACACCCGCTGCAATGCCATACTGGATAAATAAATCCATTTTTTTAGCATCTTTTGGCGACATATAAGCCGATGCATCAAAATCATTGATTAAACCAGCGAAGTGAGTACCAAATTTTGATGTATCAAAGTGGGTAATATTTTGAATACCACTTTTACCATCTAATAAGCCTTGCCAGGTTGATTGCACATCATTGCCTAGCGGCGTCAACATTCCTAAGCCAGTTACGACGACACGACGTTTAGCCACGGTTTGCCTCCAATAAGGAATTATTATTATACCAATTAACTTAGCTCAGTTTATTTCAGCGTTAACGCTGTTGCTAGTTATGTTATTAGTATTGGGGATGATCATACCCAAGCTACCTCAAAGTGCGAGTCTCAAACCAATAACCAACGCTGAGCAATAACAACTTAATTGCTGATGATAGGTGAGGGTTTGGAATTGAATCATGTACTTTGAGGTGGTTTGGATATAAAGATTAAAGGCAGCGGATGCTGCCCTTAATTTGCGATTAATTACTCAGCGTGAGCTG
>Ga0098059_1000407_pt1 | contig 27599 bp, 24 predicted proteins | sample 20_taG_FD_92580 | JGI IMG/M metagenome (GOLD analysis project Ga0098059, IMG submission 92580) | Marine viral communities from the Subarctic Pacific Ocean - 20_ETSP_OMZ_AT15318 metaG | ecosystem: Environmental > Aquatic > Marine > Oceanic | place: Subarctic Pacific Ocean | collected 2015-01-19
GGGTCGGGAAAACCCTAACATGCGACGTCCATTGGTGGCAGGCAACTGGAAAATGAATGGCAGTCGTGAAGCGATTGACCTTCTTCTGGACGGGTTGTCGGGGATTAGCACAACAGCTGAAGTAGCCGTTTTCCCACCTTATGTTTATCTCCCGCAAGTGGTATCTACACTCTGTGGTTCCGGTATCGACGTGGGCGCCCAGAATGTTTCCGAGTATCAGGCTGGTGCCTATACCGGTGAAGTTGCAGCAGACATGTTGTCGGATATTGGGTGTCGCTATGTGCTCGTGGGTCACTCTGAACGTCGCAGTCTGTTCGGAGAGAAAGACAGGCAGGTAGCGGAGAAATTTGTTGCCAGCCAGCGCAGCGGTCTGATCCCGGTGCTCTGTGTCGGCGAAACCCTTGAACAGAGGGCATCCGGAAAAACCCTGGCGGTGATTGCGGCCCAATTAGACGCAGTATTGGAGCGAGCGGGTCTGGAATCCGTGTGCAATGGAGTGATAGCCTACGAACCAGTCTGGGCGATAGGTACAGGCAAAACTGCCACCGCGGAACAGGCACAGGAAATACATCGGGAAATTCGTCAGCAGTTGGGCGAACCCGGAATGAAAACAAGAATACTTTACGGTGGCAGTGTTAAAGCTGCCAATGCTGCAGAGCTGTTTGCACAACAAGATGTTGATGGCGCTCTGATCGGCGGGGCCTCTCTGGATTCAGACGAATTCAGGGAGATTTGTAAAAAAGCATGCGTTGCGAATTGACTGAATTGAGTAAATGGAAAAAATTATACTGATCGTTCATTTGTTAACAGCGCTTGCCATTATTGGCATGATTCTGTTGCAGCAGGGGAAAGGCGCAGAGGCGGGTGCATCATTTGGTGCCGGTGCCTCGCAAACCATCCTGGGCAGTGCCGGGGGCTGGAATTTCTTCAGCAAGGTAACCGCAATACTGGCAACCCTGTTTTTTATTACCAGTGTATCTCTGGCGGTGATTGCCAAAGATAAAGTGGCGGTGGGTGATAAGATTCTACCAGAGCTGGAAGCTATTCAGCAGATGATGGAGTCAGACGTTCCCAGTGCAGAAGATGGTGAGGAGATTCCTGCTGCTCCAGGCGGTGATACCGGTTCCGCATCGGATATTCCCGTGCCTGATACTGCGCAATAGGAAGCATGAAGCAATGTTTTGCCCAAGTGGTGGAATTGGTAGACACGCTATCTTGAGGGGGTAGTGGCGAAAGCCGTGCCGGTTCAAGTCCGGCCTTGGGCACCATTTCAACATCCATAGAAGTCCAAGGATGTACATAAGACCCCGGTTTTCCGGGGTTTTTTGTGTCTGGTGTGTCCGTTGAGGTTCATTGCGATGCATTGCCATCCAGTGTTTTTGACGGTATCTTTGACGGTATCGTGGTTCAATTTTGGTTTGATACCGTCAAATGGCTACTCAACAGCTTACCGATGCCGCAGTAAAGCAAGCCGCTATCAAGGAGAAGCAATACAAGCTCTCTGACGGGGGTGGCCTGTATCTCCTGATAAAGCCTAACGGCTCCAAGTGCTGGCGATTTGACTACCGATTTGCCGGAAAAAGGAAAACCCTATCATTGGGGACATACCCCCTGATAAGCCTCAAATCAGTCAGGCTAAAACTGCTTGAGGCGAAGACCCTGTTATCTGATAACAAAGATCCTGCCAGTGAGAAACAGCGAGAGAAGCGTCAGGCGGACCTTGATCAAGGAAGTTTGTTCTCTCCATTGGCTGAGGAATGGTGGAGACATCAGAAGGGTACATGGAAGGATTTCCATGCTGACCGTGTTTGGGGGCGCATTAGGGATGATGTCTTGCCTTATATTGGTCATATGAGCATCACTGACATACAACCTCCGGACATCATTTCAGTCATTCGAAAGATTGAAAGCAGAGATGCGCTGGATGTGGCTTCCAGGGTGCTACAGGATATTGGGCGAATCTGTCGCTATGCCGTTCAGACTGGCCGTCTAATGCACAACCCGGCAGCAGACTTGAAAGGAATCCTGAAAGGGCGAAAAACCAAGCATAGAGATTCTCTTCCAAGAGAAGAGTTACCGGGATTTCTTGACGCGCTGAGTGGGTATGAGAACCAAGGGAGGCTTATCACCAAATTAGCAATACAGTTGTTGTTGCTTACATTTGTTCGCTCAGGCGAATTAAGGGGTGCGAAATGGGAAGAGTTCGACCTTGATCAAAAGCTTTGGCGCATACCTGGTGATCGGATGAAAATGAAGACAGATCACTTAGTTCCGCTATCTGATCAAGCCTTGGCTGTTATAAAACAGATCAAGGAAATTAGTGGCCAGTACGAGCTCGTTTTCCCATCTGAGCGCAACCGCTTTGAGGCGATGAGCGATAACACGATGCGTCGAGCTATCTTCAAACTAGGGTATGACGGGACTACACCAGGTAAGAGTAAAGCGGTTCCGCATGGCTTTCGAGCAACCGCGTCATCTATCCTGAATGAAGAGGGGTTCAACCCTGATGCCATAGAGCGGCAGTTGGCTCACCAAGAAAGAAATGGTGTAAGGGCGGCCTACACTCACCATGCTCGATATTTAGATGATCGAAAAGAGATGATGCAGTGGTGGGCGGATTATTTGGAATCATTGAAGGTACGCGACGGGATTTAATCGTGGTCAGTCTCCGAAATCCAAAGCACGCTTTGGTCGCTCGACTACCCTGCGGATTCTGATTTTCACCTAGCGTATCCCTTGGGGCCGTCGCCGGATCCTATGGATACCTATCATTGGGTGGTTTTTGAGGGGTTATCTAGCGCACTACATCGATGATAGTTCTGGCCCGCCTTTAGGCTTGAAGGTAGTTTCTCTATTAAGACGCTCATTGGCGGCGAGGATTACCGAGGCATCAATCGAACGAAGCGAGTTCGCTGGGGAGCTTGCAGGCATCATGCTCTCCAACAAAATCCATTAAAACCAACTCAAATCGACTGAAAGCGGTTGACGATAGTACCTCTACTTTATACTGTCGTGTCACTTCGTCCCGAGGTTTGGCTAGCAATCTCAGGATCTAATAACCTATTTGAGTTGCCAGGAATGACCGAAACCGATGATCGCTGGTTATCCATCAGTGAAATCTGCCTTCACCTGGGAGTCAGCAAGGACACCGTCAGCGATCAGCAGCGGGAAAACTTCCAGAAGATTGAAGAAGCCTGGGCTGCCGTGGGAATCGAGTTTACCTGGGCGCTTGATCAGGGAGGGTCAATTCATGCACGGCATATTGTCACTGATCATGGTTGGAAGATCTCGCTGGATCGCGGCCTCGATGTGTTCCAGCACTTTGAGATGAACAAGGCTTTCAGCTTTGCCAATCGGATGCAGCCCTTTCGGGCCTGCAAGGCGTTTGAGATTACTTATATCAAAATTTGAAAACAACCACAGGACGAGGAGGTTTGTGATGCCGGGTGTAAATCTGCTCAAAGACTGGATGCGTCTGACCGAGGCTGCCGAGTACCTCTCTGCCGTACTGAAAGACAAGCTTGAACCCAAGGATCTACTCCAATTTGCCTTTGACGGACAGCTACGGTTATCGGTCAACTTCCTTCTGACACAGGCATATGGCAATCAAGCAGTCATATGTCGACGACCGCCAAAGAAAAACCAGGGACAGGTGTACGAGCTAAGGAGTCGGCGCTATGTGCATGTTACCCCTCACACTGTGTCGCTGGATGGTATTTTTGATCTCCCAATGATTGGAGGAGAGGCCACCAACATTAAACAGGGCTATCTGAAGCAGACTGGCGTTAGCAGCCCACTTATCTCACAGCCTGAAGGGGTGTATGTTCAGAGCCTTGAGGGCATCTTTTACCAGCTACAAGACTGTCTTGTGGATGCTAAAGAAGATAAGAGCTCTGAGCAGACAGGCGAAACTGATCTGCCATCCCCGAGTGATCAAGGCGAAAACGTCATTTTAACCGCTGAAGCTGAAAGCGACGAAGATAAAGTTTGGAATAACGTTGCCATGTTTAGACGTGGAGACGTCGAAAAATATCGTCCTTCTGCAACACTTCCGCGAGGCTCAATGGTGGTGGTCAGAAAAGACAACCTTGTGGAGTTCGCCCGCAACTGCAAAGCCGAGTCGTCTAACCCAACGGCGATACCAGACCTGGAGCGCACGAGTCTGTTGAAGATGGTGTACGGGATGGCTGTAACAGCCTACAACTATCGCGCAAAGGCCAACAGAAACCGCGCAACGGGAGAGAATTTAGGCTCCATTCACGCGGACCTCGATCGGCTGGGGCTAAATCTTGATGTTGATACGATCCGGAAGTACGTCAAGGAAGCTGAAGTGCGGTTCACCGAGCAGGAGTAGCTTCGGTTAGTTAGTGTCCAATCACATCGACAAACCAGTTAACCGAATTCGGCCTAAGCCATTCTAGGTCTTGTCAGAATTGCTCTGTCTTTTACCGAACGGAGTAAACCCCTGATGAACAACCTTCCTGCTACCGGCTTTCTTCGCCTCCACCAAATCATCGGTGACAAGCGAGTCGAGCCGCCAACTACTGCTATTATTCCCGTCTCGAAATCCACCTGGTGGGCCGGTGTTGCCAGTGGAAGATACCCTCAGCCAGTTAAGATTGGTTCTCGCTGCACGGCTTGGCGGGTTGAGGATATACGCTCTTTCATTGAGAAGGGAGGGGTGGCATGAAAGCAGAACACAATCCCATTAAGCGTTTACAACAAAGGCCTACCCGATCAAATGCCATCAAGGCTATGTGCGCCTACTGTATGGGCTGTAACGCAGATTATATTGAACCTGGTTTTCGTGCATCTATTCAAGGGTGCACAGCTCCACAATGCCCTCTTTACACCTTCAGGCCGTATCAGGACAAAAAACAAGGGGCGAGCATTCTAAAAACCGATTTAGACCCTCAACCACCCCAAGGCATAGGTGCACCAGCTAAACCATCTGAAAAAATACTCGCGGTGGGGAAAAGGGGGGCGCAAATATGAAAGCGTGCTATCTGGTCGAAGTAGAAACGGTAATTGTCACACCATCGATTATTGAAGCCACCTGTGATGACGAAGCTATCAAACATGTAATGCAAGACGATGGTCAACCTTGGTATGGGCAGGCTGGAAACCCCAGAGTAAAAGCATTGGGGGAGATCAGCCATGAGTGATTTGAAACTCAGAATGCCGAAATCCCACCCCCTTTTAACATGCCCGAAATCCCACCCCTGTTTCTGCAAGCTCCATTTCTCTGCACCCCGCAAGGGGTGCTGGTATCTGGATGTTTATGCCGAGTGGATCAAGTCGGTATTTCATAATATCTATATGTGCCTTGTAAGCACCCTTCCCTATGAAACGGGAAACATTCGCTGATGTGGTCGAGTTGGACGGGATGCCCTTCAGGGTCAACAATGGCGGCGGCAAACATTCGTGCTACGTTGAGATACTGACTGTTATCCACGACCAGCTTGAGGCCATGCTCAGCTATCACAGTAAAGTGTTGGTGTTAAGGCTTGATCTGCATCTTGGCGATTACAGCCACGATAACCATGAACTCTCGAGGTTCATAGAAAAGATCAAGCGGCGCTACCACGACCACTACCGAGGCAAGAGAATGGGGTATATATGGGTGCGAGAACAAGAGAAAGCAAAACAGCAGCATTACCACTTAGCACTATATCTCGATGCCAATAAAATCCAGCATCCTGCCAAGCTGATTTATTGGATTGAGCAACGCTGGCAAAGCCGAGGACACCCTAAACCCTATACACCTGAAAACTGTTTTGCCGTGATCAACCGAAAGAATGATTCCTTCAAGCAATCTGTATTTGAACGACTTTCATACCTGGCAAAAACACGGGGCAAGGGTTATGGGTGCAAGGACACGAATGATTATTCCGGCAGTCGTATAAAACCCAAAAAAACCTCTGCAGGCGACGTGGTTTCTCGGGCCACGTCACAGCCAGGAGCAGAGAGTAACGATGGAAAATTTGATCAACCAATATACAAACATCCCACGGTCAGCAGGCAGCTTCTACGAGAAAGTCCACGGCCATAACACTACTAACACGTTAGTAAACCTGACTTCAGCGACCACGCAATTGACACGGTCATTTACGGTGGCTAATCTTCGACGTGTAGCCTCGCCGTTCTCGAGCATCCCTGGGCAATCGGAGCCCAGACCGTTCGCTGAATGCGGGGCTTCTTTTTTTGGTTAATATGGTGATTCTGTGAATCTAGATGCAAAGCGCGAAAAAGCATGCCATGCCTATGTGCTGAATGGTGGAAACAGGAGTGAAGCATTTCGTGTAGCGTTTCCTCATTCAAAGAAATGGAAGCCTGAAACGGTAAATGTTCGTGCCTCTCAATTGTTCAAAGAAGATAAGGTTCAGATAAGGGTTACAGAGATTCAAGTCAAAGCCAAAGAAATCGCTGAGACAAAGCTAAATATCACCTTTGAACGAAAGCAGAGGTGGCTAAAATCGGTTATAGAGCGCAGCTTGCAGCATGAACAGGCAAGAGATAACGACGGCAACCCGATAGGTGATTTCAAATTCAACGCTGTTGCGGTTATTTCAGCCATTAACGAGCTGAACAAGATGGACGGCGATCACGCTGCCAGCAAAGTGGATATGACAGCAACTGTCAGCTTGGCGGATTTTGCTGATCATCTGCCTGATAATGTGTGATTGACAATGAATAGAATCGACCGAATGGTGATGAACATTACTAAGCTGAAAACGTTTGAGCTAGAGGGGAGCAGGTCAGTTTCTGTGTTATAAACCTGTGCTTGTAAATTTACTGTTATGTTTTCGGGTTTCTAAGCCGCTTAGTCATGATCGACGAACTGATAAAATTTATACCGCCAAGCCTGCAAAGCAGGTCAGGAAAGGTTTTTTACTCTGGACGAAACGCGTATACCAGACGTTCTCCCGTCTATATTCTCGGAGTGAATCCAGGCGGGGCACCGGACGAACATGCTACTGAAACGGTTCAATCTCACACAGAATTGGTTCTGCGCTCGCTGTCAGCAGATTGGAGCGCCTATCGAGACGAATCATGGAAAGGGAAAGCTCCTGGCAAGGCAGGAATGCAGCCGAGAATACTGCACCTTATCGATATGCTTGGACTTACACCTGGTATTGTTCCCGCAAGCAATCTTGTATTTGCTCGTTCGTCTCGTGAATCCACTTTTGATGGAGATATTCTCCAGATGGCAAGAGAGTGCTGGCCTTTTCACTCAAAGGTGATTGAGTTGCTTCGTCCGAGAATAATTGTTTGCCTTGGATCTACTGCTGGAAATTATGTCTGTGGGAAGATAGGGGCCATTAAGCAGATAGACCAATTTGTAGAGAAGAACAAGCGTCAATGGACGAGCCGCTTATACTCTAACGGCTTGGGTGCGAGTGTAGCCGTGCTCACTCACCCAAGTATTGCAAATTGGTGCTCGGAGGCGACTGATCCTTCGGGTCTCGTGGTGAGAGCCATCCAGAATGCTGCCTAATAAGGTCATGCAATCGGGTGCGTGTCCTTGTTGGTGGCGTTATGTTTTGGTGCTCTCGCGACCCGATTTCTAGCCAATGGCAATTTTAAACAGGAAAAATCAATGACAAGTTCCCAACAACGCGCCGCCCTTCAACGCCAAATCTGGGCCATTGCCAACGATGTGCGCGGCTCAGTAGACGGCTGGGATTTTAAGCAGTATGTACTTGGCACTCTGTTTTACCGCTTTATTAGCGAAAACTTTGCCAGCTATATTGAAGGTGGTGACGAAAGCATCAATTACGCAACGCTTGGCGATGAGGTGATTACCGACGACATCAAAGATGATGCCATTAAAACCAAGGGCTACTTTATTTACCCCAGTCAGCTGTTTGCCAACATCGCCAAAGGCGCTAACACCAACGAAAGTTTGAACACGGATCTCGCCACCATCTTTGCAGCCATTGAGAGCTCTGCCAACGGCTACCCCTCTGAGCCGGACATCAAAGGCCTGTTTGCCGATTTTGACACCACCAGCAACCGACTAGGTAACACAGTAAAGGATAAAAACTTGCGGTTGGCCGCTGTACTCAAAGGCGTGGCTGGTCTGGATTTTGGCGATTTTGAAGGTAATCAGATCGATCTGTTTGGCGATGCCTACGAATTTCTTATCTCCAATTATGCCGCCAATGCCGGAAAATCCGGTGGTGAGTTCTTCACACCTCAGCATGTCTCCCGGCTGATTGCCCGGCTTGCCATGCACAAGCAAACCAGCGTCAATAAAATTTATGACCCGGCCTGTGGCTCCGGCTCGCTGCTGCTGCAAGCCAAAAAACACTTTGACGCCCATATTATAGAAGACGGCTTTTGGGGGCAGGAGATCAACCACACCACCTACAATCTGGCTCGCATGAACATGTTTTTGCACAACATCAACTACGACAAGTTCAATATCCAGCTGGGTAACACTCTGACCGACCCACATTTTGGCAACGACAAACCCTTTGATGCCATCGTCTCCAACCCGCCTTACTCAGTAAAATGGATAGGCTCAGACGACCCAACCCTGATTAACGATGAACGCTTTGCCCCCGCAGGCGTATTAGCGCCAAAATCCAAAGCCGATTTTGGCTTTGTGCTGCATGCGTTGAGTTATCTATCCAGCAAGGGCCGGGCGGCGATTGTCTGCTTTCCCGGTATTTTTTACCGGGGCGGCGCCGAGCAGAAAATCCGCCAATATCTGGTGGATAACAACTATGTGGAAACGGTGATTTCCCTCGCCCCCAACCTGTTTTTTGGCACCACCATCGCCGTCACTATTCTGGTGCTGTCCAAACACAAATCCGACACCACCACCCAGTTTATCGATGCCAGTGGCCTATTTAAAAAAGAAACCAACAATAACACCCTCACCGATGCCCATATCGAACAGATCATGCAGGCGTTCGACAGCAAAGAGAATGTCGGCCACCTCGCCAGATCTGTGCCCTTTGAACAGGTCGCCGCCAACGACTACAACCTGTCGGTTAGCAGCTATGTGGAAGCCAAAGACAACCGCGAGATAGTGGATATTACCCAGCTCAATGCCGAGCTAAAAACCACCGTCACCAGGATAGACCAGCTTCGTAAAGATATTGACGCCATTGTGGCGGAGATTGAAGGCGAGGAGCTTGAGGCATGAGCAATATAAGCTTTATGGAAAAGCTGCTGGATGGCGTTGAGGTGGAGTGGAAGACGCTGGGGGATGACAACTATGTTGAGGTTGCGAATAGCGGAAGAAAGCCTGTAAAAGCCTCCCTGCGTGTATCTGGAAAAACACCATACTACGGTGCGAATAATATCCAGGATTATGTCGACGGTTATACTCACGATGGCGAGTACGTCCTTATCGCTGAGGACGGATCAGCAAGTCTGGAGAATTACTCAATTCAATACGCCGTAGGAAAATTCTGGGCGAACAATCATGTTCATGTTATTCGTGGGAAATCCGGACTCAACACCAGATTTCTATTTCACTATCTTCGTATTGTTAACTTCATCCCATATTTATCTGGTGGGGGTCGCGCAAAGTTAACTAAAGGGAAAATGGTTGAAATTCAAGTCCCCATCCCCTGTCCAGAAAACTCGAAAAAATCGCTTGCCATCCAGGCCGAAATCGTCCGCATTCTGGACACTTTCACCGAGCTGACCACCGAGCTGACCACCGAGCTTAACCTGCGCAAAAAGCAATACAACCACTACCGCGACCAGTTGTTGAGTTTTGAAGAAGGGGAAGTGGAGTGGAAGACGTTGGGGTGGGTTGGCGATGTTCGCATGTGCAAGCGGATTCTGAAAAATCAAACTTCAGATTCTGGCGACATCCCGTTTTTTAAAATAGGAACATTCGACAAAGAGCCTGACGCATATATTTCAAGGGATGTTTTTGAAGATTATAGGGAAAAATATAGCTACCCTCGGGTGGGTGAAGTCCTCATATCGGCTAGTGGAACTATCGGCAGGGCGGTAATTTTTAACGGAGAGGATGCTTATTTTCAAGATAGTAATATCGTTTGGCTTGATAATGATGAAAGCAAGGTATTAAACAAGTACCTATTTTACTTCTATCAAATTGCAACTTGGAATGTTTCAGATGGTGGAGTTATCAAACGGCTCTATAACGACAACATCAAAAAAACACTAATTCCAATTCCATGCCCGAACGACCCAAAGAGGTCTTTGGCTGAACAGGAAAGGGTTATAACTATCCTTGATAAATTCGACACCTTAACCAACTCTATCACCGAAGGCCTACCCCGCGAAATCGAACTACGCCAAAAGCAATACGAGTATTACCGCGATTTACTGCTGAGCTTCCCTAAACCGGACGCAGAGGTGGCGGCATAAAATGAGTAGAAAAAAAAGAAAGCCGCGTAAGCGCACAGATAATTTGGAGAAGAAGCCACAAGTAAATAGACAATCGGATGTTGATAAAGGTGGCACGATTGGAGATCAACCAAGAACGTTGAGTAAAATTGCTGAACAACTAAAAAGTGCTGATCAAAAGGTGCAGCTAATCTATGCCTTTAATGGGGTAGGAAAAACTCGCCTGTCGCGTGCCTTTAAAGACCTCATCGCCCCCAAAAGCACAGATGATGATAACGGAGACGATATAGAGTTATCCCGTAACAAAATTCTGTATTACAACGCTTTTACCGAGGATCTGTTTTACTGGGATAACGATATAGTGGCCGATGCAGAGCCTAAGCTGAAAATACAGCCTAATACATTTACCGACTGGATTTTGAGTGAGCGCGGCGACAATGACATTGTTAAGAATTTCCAACGTTACACTAGCGATAAGCTAATGCCGCTATTTCATGAGCAAGATGTTATTCAAGCTGGAAAAAAAACTGGTTACAAAACATACCCTGAGGTTACATTTTCTTTTGAGACGGGCTCCGAAAGCTCAGGGAACTTAAAAATATCAAAGGGCGAGGAACGCAATTTTGTCTGGAGTGTTTTCTATACACTATTGCAGGAAGTTACCTCAGTTCTTGAAGAGCCAGACCCAGCCAAGCGAGATGACAATCAATTCGATAAATTGGAATACGTATTTATTGATGACCCTGTGAGCTCGCTGGACGATACTCACCTGATTGAACTAGCTGTTGATTTGGCAGGCTTAATCAAAACAAGCGCTTATCGTGATGGTGCCGGTCTAAGGTTCATCATCACAACACATAGCCCTTTGTTTTATAACGTCCTACACAATGAGTTGAATAACGATCTTAAAAACCCAATTCAAGATGGAACTCCCACGTGGCTATACAAGCGTGGTCAATCAGAAAAGTACAGGTTGGAAAAACAAACTGACGGCACCTTTGAGTTATCTGCCTCAAATGACCACCCTTTCTCTTACCATTTGTTTTTATTATCAGAAGTTCGTAAGGCTTTAAAAGACAACCAAGTCAGTAAGTATCACTTTGCCTTTGTAAGAAACATCTTGGAAAAAACAGCAACATTCTTAGGCTATCCACGATGGGAAGATCTTCTTGAAAAAACGGACGAAGGCTTACCAAATCCATTCGCTAGCAGAGTAATGAATCTTGCTAGTCATTCTGCCCATGCAGGAGAAGAAATCACAGACATTGAACAGAAAGACAAAGAAAAACTGGCTGAGCTTATGAGTTATCTGATCGAAACCTATGGGTTCAATAGGCAGGAAGCACAATGACCAATTACAAAACCATCGCCGAGTCCAATAACTTCATTGTTCTGGATAAATACAACAAAGATTGGAAAGTCGCCGAAAGCTACCAAAGCGAAGATGCGCTAGAGAGGGAGCTGATTCAGGATTTAGTAAATCAGGGCTATGAATACATGCCAGCCCTGAACAATCCTGAGGCCATGGTGGCCAATGTGCGGGTTCAACTGCAAACCCTCAATAACGTCGAGTTTATAGAGGGTGAGTGGAAGCGCTTTGTGGAGACTTATCTCGACAAGCCTAGCGATACCATCGTTGATAAAACCCGGAAGATCCACGATGACTATATTCACGACTTCGTGTTTGACGATGGCCGCATCAAAAATATCTATCTTTTGGATAAAAACAACATTGCTCGCAACAAAGTGCAGGTTATCAAACAGTTTGAGCAAACCGGCAGTCATGCCAACCGTTACGATGTGACCATTCTGGTAAATGGTTTGCCGCTGGTGCAGATTGAGCTGAAAAAGCGTGGTGTGGCCATTCGCGAAGCCTTTAATCAGGTGCACCGCTACAGCAAAGAGAGCTTTAACAGCGAGGATTCGCTCTATAAGTATTTGCAGTTTTTTGTGATTTCCAACGGCACTGACAGCCGCTATTTTGCCAATACCACCCAGCGTAATAAAAACAGTTTCGACTTCACCATGAACTGGGCGAAGGCGGATAACAGCCTGATTAAAGACCTGAAAGACTTTACTGCCACCTTTTTCCAGAAAAACACGCTGCTCAATGTGTTACTGCATTACTCGGTATTCGATGTCAGCGATACGTTGCTGGTGATGCGCCCCTATCAGATTGCTGCCACCGAGCGCATTTTGTGGAAGGTGAAAAGTTCTTATGAAGCCAAAAACTGGAGCAACCCCGAGAGTGGCGGCTTTATCTGGCATACCACTGGTTCGGGCAAGACCCTGACCAGCTTTAAGGCCGCCCGTTTGGCCACCGAGCTGGAATTCATCGACAAGGTGTTCTTCGTGGTGGATCGTAAGGATCTGGATTACCAGACCATGAAGGAATACCAGCGCTTTTCACCCGACAGTGTGAATGGGTCGGACAGCACCGCTGGCTTGAAGCGAAATCTGGATAAGGATGACAACAAGATCATCGTCACCACCATTCAGAAGTTCAACAACCTGATGAAAAGCGAAGGCGACCTGCCCGTCTACAACCAGCAGGTGGTATTTATCTTTGACGAATGCCACCGCAGCCAGTTTGGTGAGGCACAGAAGAACCTGAAGAAGAAGTTCAGGAAGTTCTATCAATTTGGTTTTACCGGCACGCCCATCTTCCCGCAAAACGCTCTGGGCGCAGAGACCACCGCCAGCGTATTTGGCCGCGAGTTACATTCCTACGTGATTACCGATGCCATTCGTGATGAAAAGGTGCTCAAGTTCAAGGTGGACTACAACGATGTACGCCCTCAGTTTAAGGCCATTGAAACAGAGCAGGATGAGAAAAAGCTCAACGCGGCAGAAAACAAGCAAGCCCTGTTGCATCCCGACCGGATTCGGGAAGTATCGCAGTACATTTTGAATAACTTCCGCCAAAAAACCCACCGTCGGCAAGCGGGCACTAAAGGCTTTAACGCCATGTTTGCCGTAAGCAGTGTGGATGCAGCCAAGCTGTACTACGAGGCGTTCAGGCAGTTGCAGCAAGACACGGATAGGCAGCTAAGGGTTGCTACCATCTTTTCGTTTGCGGCCAATGAGGAACAGGATGCCGTGGGCGAGATACCGGACGAAAGCTTTGATGTGTCAGCCATGAACAGCAGCGCCAAGGAGTTTTTAAGCGCTGCCATTGATGACTATAACGCGGCGTTTAAAACCAATTTTGGCGTAGACAGCAACGGTTTTCAAAACTATTACCGCGACCTGGCCAAGCGTGTGAAAAGTCAGGACATAGACTTACTTATCGTGGTGGGGATGTTTCTCACCGGCTTCGATGCGCCAACGCTGAACACTTTGTTTGTGGATAAGAACTTGCGTTACCACGGCTTGATGCAGGCCTATTCACGCACCAACCGCATTTATGATGCCACCAAAACTTTCGGTAATATCGTTACCTTTCGCGATCTGGAGAAAGCGACAATCGATGCCATCACCTTGTTTGGCGATAAAAACACCAAAAACGTGGTGCTGGAAAAAAGCTACAAGGAATACATGGAAGGCTTTACCGATGTGGTTACCGGTGAGGCCCGGCGTGGTTTCATGGATGTGGTGTCCGAGCTGGAGCAGCGGTTTCCCGATCCTGCCACCATTGAAAAAGTGTCCGATAAGAAAGACTTTGCCAAACTCTTTGGTGAATATCTGCGCGTTGAAAACATCCTGCAAAACTATGATGAATTTGCCAGCCTGAAAGCCTTGCAGGGCATTGACATGAGCGACCCGGAAGCGGTTGAGACCTTCAAGGCTGAACATTATTTGAATGATGAAGACCTGGCTGTTCTGCAAACCATCAGGGTCCCTGCCGAGCGTAAGATTCAGGATTACCGCTCAAGCTATAACGATATTCGTGATTGGCTGCGCCGTGAAAAGTCCGCAGAAGAAAAAGACAAATCCACCATTGATTGGGACGATGTGGTGTTTGAAGTGGATTTGCTTAAATCCCAGGAGATCAATCTGGATTACATTCTTGAGTTGATATTCGAGCAAAACAAGAAGAATAAAACCAAGGGCGAGTTGATTGAGGAGGTACGTCGCTTGATTCGCGCCAGCCTTGGTAACCGTGCGAAAGAAAGCCTGATTGTTGATTTCATTAACCAAACGGACCTGGATGAGATGGTTGATAAGGCCGGTATTATTGATGAATTCTTCAAGTTTGCCCAAGCGGAGCAAGCCCGTGAAGCAGAAGAGCTGATTCGCTCAGAGAGCTTAAATGAAGATGCAGCCAAGCGCTATATCATTGCCTCGCTTAAACGAGAGTACGCCAGCGAAAACGGTACCGAGCTCAATTCAACACTGCCAAAAATGAGTCCACTTAATCCAGAGTACAAAACTAAGAAGCAGAGTGTTTTTGAAAAAATCGCTGTGTTTGTTGAGAAGTTTAAAGGCGTGGGTGGGGCGATTTAGACCCGCCTCCACGCTAATTAACGAGTAGGAGACGCACATGCATAACAAGATGCTGGACTGACCTGCTCCCTAAATTGACTACCAGCAAGGTCTGAGTAAAGTCTGCTTTCTCTTAGCAGTACGCAGGCTGCAGGGCCTTCAAGTGGCTATTAGGTGGCGATGGCTTTAATAACTCCCACCAACCTCTCTGCTGCACTATGCCGACCGAGCCTACTGAAGAGGGCTTTGATCGACGCGCTGATAATATTCAGGTGTGCACCGAGGCTAAAAAATGAAGTCCGAGACCGTATTATCTAATGCATCAGACTACTGAAAAACAGCAAGGCAGAGGCAAGGGTTCAAGAGGCCCAGGGTAAGGCTTCGGAATTGCTAGAAACAGTAACACTACTCCAAGAAATCCCCTCAGATCTTGATTGGGGGTGAGGGTAAAATCTGGTGACTTCAGATCAGAAGATGAGAGAAGATGATTATGGTGGCTTCCGTGGGTCTCGCTCTGATTTTGATTGCTGTCGTCGCTCTTGCGGGCTTCCGGCTCAAAGTCCGTCTACGGCGCAGGTGCGTCAAGGCTTGTGCAACACACCTCAACCCAGGGGAGCCGGAAGACTTGGCCAGCCTTCCTCGAAGTCTGATTCACCCACATTAAATGGAGTTTGTTAATGGAATATGCCATTTACTTTCTCGTCGCCACCGCCGTCGCGGGCTGTCTTTTGTACGTCCGTAGGAAGCTTCGCAAACGTCGCAACAACATGCGTACTGCGGTCAGCGAATACCGTCCATTCAGAGGTTATGCTTCTGACCTTCCGAATTGCGTCCTGCAACCTAACTCCACCACGGGTGTCCGGCCCGACTCGAATGGACGTGCCTGACTTTGCCATCCCGGTCAGTCGCTAGGGCGCACAAAAAAGTAGACATATAGTAGACGGCTAGAGGTCTTTCTTCCTCCTGACACTAACGGATGTCTTAAAGCATCAAATTTGGCTTAACGTCCTTAGAACAACAACCTCCGTGCCGGTTCGACCCCGGCTTCGGCACCATCTAAATTAAATAGGTATACACGCTCGATATGTTGTTTTTATATTCAGCCTATCGAGGTGTTGTTAAATCCTTTGCTCGCTTTATACTCAGTCAATGCGCGTTATCATGACAACCGTAAAAAATAATCTAAATAAAACCGGGTGTTGCAGGTTTTCGGGAAAAGATAAGGAGGTCCTATTATTTTAGATAATAGGAAAAACTCGCTTTATTCAGAAGGGAATCGGATATGTCTCAATTTTCTATTCTGTATCAATCCGTTATCAAAAGGTGCCAAATATCAGCTTTGGCAAAGTGCTAGTGCGCCATATACAAATGTTATAAATACTGGGCATTGTACCGAGCATGTGAAATGAAAAAGTACTGTTTATATATTCTATTGGTGGCGTTCGTATCTGCGTGCGCATCACCTGGACGGGAAGCTTACATAAAAGATGACCAGTCAAAGCATAAAAGCCAAGGCGAAATTATTCAATCCGATAAAATTTGGCAGTGCAAAGATTATGTATATGACGACCACATTGCGCTTGAGCTTACCAAAACCAGCGTCACAGTAGGTGATGTGATGGAAAAAGCGCTGGATGAAACCTTAAGAGAAAATGATGCCTCAATTGAGGATCTGAACAAAGATGAAGGTGCTAGAGATGCTTTAAATAAACTTAAAGAGTTTTATGCAGGGTCAATTCGGCTAAGTGGCGAAGAGCCTGAAGGCGCCATCTACAACCGGCAAGGTCTGAATCATCGCTGGGAGTGGGGAGATGGGTATGTATTTATTCTGGAGCCTAGTGGTAGAGGCTATTACTATGATTTCACGCAAGCTGAAAAAGGTGAATCTGTTAGGCCAAGCGACAGTTTTAAGTGCAAGAGAAAATAAATTTATAACAAGCCGCTCAAAGGCCGCTTGCGCGGCAAGGACCTCCGTTCCGGCGCTTCTCGCCTCAACTGAGGCCCTTTAGCACAGCGTTAAGTTTCAAAGGATAGATCATTGAAAGCAGCAACGATAAAATTATTTCTTGTTCACGGAAGTCCAAATGGCTTGCGAACTGCTGAGCTCTCCAATTGGTCTGGAAAGGCTATCGCAGCTCCACGAACAGAAGTGTCTGAGTTGTTGAAACGAGAAGAGCTTACAAGCCCAGGTTTTTATTTGCTAACTGGCGTTGACCCAGAATCAGGCGATAGAACTATCTATATAGGCGAAGCTGAAAATGTAGCTAATCGACTAAAAGGACATGCAGCAAAAGATTTTTGGAATGCTGTCACAGTCTTTGTTTCAAAAGACGAAAATATGACCAAAGCACATATACGTTACTTAGAGGGGATATTAATTGAAAATGCCAATAACAATGGCAACTCCATAGTAATGAACTCAGCCAGTAGTGGCGCGAGGCTACCTGAATCTGACGCAGCGGAGATGGATGTATTTTTAGAAAAGTGCCTCCAGTTACTCCCTGTCCTTGGTATATCTGACTTTAATAAAAAAGTAGACCAAGCAAGTGAATCTAAGGATCTTCTCTATTGCAAAATCAAAGGATTAATTGCATCGGGCAAAAGAACTGCGAATGGGTTTGTTGTTTTTGCAGGTTCTCAAGCGGTTATTGATCATAGACCTTCCGCCAAACGCATGAAGGCGAAGCGAGAGCAACTTATTGAGAAAGGTATGCTAAAGGAAAATGGGGACCATCTTGTATTCACAAAAGATATTGAGTTTGGCTCACCTAGTACAGCTGGTACGTTATAAGGGGCGGTGCAACTAATGGTCTCACTGCTTGGAAAAGCTCCAGTGGAAAACAATTAAAAGAAATCGAAGAAAATGAAACTTAATGAAGCCAAGCACAATCGTGCAATGCAAAAAACCGCATTGCACTGGCCATCGCTACGCTCGGCCAGTGTTGGAGGCGTTATGTGCACGCGAATTTAACCTGAGTCACTAAAGATGAAGAATAGAAAAGTGAGGCGAGAAGATCTCAAAACAGATCCAAATAATAAGAATAAGACTATTCCTCCCTCTTGGGGGGTCTGGGAAACTCCAGGGCAGTATCATGAAGGCAACTACCCGGTCAGAGAGAAGGAGCTTGTTCGAGATTACGGATCGGCTACGCTAATTGAATTGCACTTGGATAAAGCTAGTGCGCAAGAACAGAAGAAGTTACTTAATGGGCGATAAGACGCATAACGAAGCCGGACACAATCGCGCAATAAGTTACGCTGGACTCGCTACACAATGTTCCGCTCGCCCGTGTTGGCGGCGTTATGCACCTAAAAAGTAAGACATGAACACACTACTTCTTGCTGTTATCGTTATAGTTGGGATCGCGCTCTTTGTAGCGTTAGCAAAGAGCAAGGGTGGTCCCAGCGAATTTCCGTACCAGTTGTCAAAATACCTGCTGTCAAAGGCAGAACGGTCATTCTATGGAGTGCTTGTTCAAGCCCTTGGTAACACTGGCCTAGTCTTTTCCAAGGTTCGGGTAGCTGACGTAATCACTCCCCAAAAGGGGTTGAATCGGTCTGATTGGCAACGTGCATTCAATGCCGTTTCATCAAAGCATTTCGATTTTCTTGTATGCGATCCCACTGATTGCTCAATCAAGCTTGCAATAGAACTTGATGATGCGAGCCACAGTACAGCTAAGTCTCAGAAAAGGGACAGCCTTCTCAATGGAGCGTGCAAATCAGCTGGCTTGCCTTTGCTTCGTATCAAGGCGGCAAAGGGGTATGTGGTCGCTGAGATTCAGCGTCAAATTGAGGAAGCACTTTCACCTTCACAAGAAGTCCAGGTACCAAGTGCGGTTGTCCAGGCCTTGGTTTCTGAGCCAATGGTGTCAGAGGTGATACCGGCAGACGAACCAACACCAAAGTTAAGTTTGATACAAGATTCTGGCCCTGTTGAAAAGCCAATACCTGCGGTCGCTCGGGAAGATGAACCAACATCGCCCAATTGCCCAAAGTGCGGAGAACCAATGCTTCGTAGGAAGGCAAAGTCCGGCAGCAATGCTGGTCAAGAGTTCTGGGGTTGTAGCGCTTTTCCAAAGTGTCGTGCTGTGGTGAAAATCGATGCATGACAAATCGTTGCAAGGAGGGCAGCCCTCATGTGTTTCCTGGCGTTGACCTCCGCCCCATCTGAATTTCCATATCCACGTTTCAACATTTATGGGTTGGCAATACAATCGAATAATGGCATGGCTTATAAGTGAAATTGAGCAAAGTTGATATGGTGCCAATGTCTCCATAATTAGCCGTTAGATTGAAATAGAAAAGTAGTTTGTATGCGCTTACAGGGAAAAATTACTCGCTGGGATGATGAGAAAGGCTTTGGCTTCATCTCAGGGTATGGAGATGGGAATTCAGTTTTTGTTCACATTAAGGCCTTCTCTCGAAGGTCACCTCGGCCGGAAGTAGGAGATATTGTTTCTTACGAAATGGCCAAAGGGAAAAACGGTAAATCAAGAGCCGAAAAAGTCCGCTTTTCAGCCAAAACTACACTAAAAAAGCAGTCTATTGGTAACCGCGGAAGCAGCTCATTCCCTGTTCTCTTTACAGCAGTTTTTGTTTGTTTCCTGTTTGTCGTGGTGTACTTCAACCGAGTATCCTGGATGGTCCTAGCCGCTTACTTTGCGGCGAGCCTCGTTACATTTTTCGCCTACGGTTGGGATAAATCAGCGGCACGGTTGGGACGCTGGCGTACAGCAGAGTCCAGCTTGCATTTTATGGCGCTGGTTGGCGGTTGGCCTGGTGCGCTGGCGGCGCAACGTCTTTTGCGCCATAAATCTAGCAAGCAGGAATTCCTAGTTGTATTTTGGATTACGGTATTTCTGAACGTGGCGGCAGTTGGTTACCTAGTCTGGAATGGTGATGCAACTTTCATCCAGAGACTGATAGATGGGGTTTGGCAGATGTAGTGGGTAGGGAAGGGTAATCCTCCAGACGAAAAGCAACGATGACCGCCGCCTCCTGCTTCCTTTGCCAAACTATAACAATTTTTATTAAGGCCAGATTGCTTATAGTTTCAGATAATACAAGGAAGTGTTTCTATGTAATCCATATTAATGCAGAGTATAGAAAGTACCCCTCCGTCATCAATCCCTTAAAAGGTCGGCCAATGGTTCTCCAAAGTTACGTGCACTTTTGCGATCTGGCTCAGGGTTTAATTCAACAATGACAGGACCATTAGGTCCAATAGCCATATCAAGACCAACAAATTTAATGCCTGGAAAAGCCATTAAAACTCGCTTAGACAAATCGAGACACGCCTCCCAATGAGGCAAACGAACCCCCTTTATAAGGCAATTCGTATTCGGGTGAACTTGATAACAAGTACGATTAACACCTGTATCCATCAAATCCTCAAGCTCTCCTGTGCTAAGGCAAACATTAGCTGTAAGCCCGCCCTGTATTGAGTTATCGATCACCTGATTATCACGTCCTATCTTAAGAACAGCTCCAAGCACCTCGGCACCAGCTCCTCTTTGTATAACCCAAATCCGAAGGGTATTTAAGCTACTCGGATGAAAGTTGGCCAACACTTCATGCTGGTAAATATATTCCTCAATCAGTAATCCATCGCATGTATTTTCCTGAAGATACTTATAGAAAAAATCGACAAAAGGTAACGAAGGTCCGTTACCTGCCAAATTTTTTAACTCTAGCTGAGATGGTTTTTGTATAAGCTTTGCCGCAACAAATCCCATACCTCCCCACCCCTCAGCCATTTTGAAACAAACCACCGATGACCGACAACTTATAAGGAGGTTTTCTAAACAGGTCAAATTATTTAGTGCCTCTCCATTAGAGTCACTACCACCCCTTTCGTGATAAAAACCAATAAATGTCGCCGTAGGAAACCCCATAAGAGTGAGAAGTGATTTTTCTGCCAACTTATGCTGTGCAAACTTTTGATATTCTTTTGGATTCAACTGATCAATGCGTGCATTGTATTGTGAAGCATTCATAAAACGTTTTTTAGCTGACAAAGGAATATCCCTACGCCAAAGAGATGCTTCAAAATACAACAACGGGCCCAGGCCTCTACAAACATAAAGATAAATAATTTCAGAAAATTGAGTGAAGAATCCTATTCCTTGTTCAGACTTTATTTTCCTAGCCAAGCATATAGTCTCAATCAACTTACTCATTGAATTGAACCTGCTTTTCAGGTTGCAAACAAAGATACCTCAACCCCCAGTTAATACTCACTAGACTTGCCCCATCACCAAACCCTAAATATTCCTCTATCCCTGAAAAAATTCCCTTATCAGTGGCGAGGTCTAAGCCAAATAAATCACGAAAAAAATGTATGGCCTTTTGTATAGAATCAAACTCCCAAAAAAAAGGCTTATACTCATTTGACACCACTTCAAGACTTATATCTTTTAGGCTAGCTTCTATATTTTTGGTGAAAAAAAGACCCTCATGCCCCATGGAATTATATTTATTTACAAAAATATTAAGAAACTCTGCCATTTTAGATTCTTCATCTACATCGCCAACGACTAAAAAACCATCAGTCTTTAACAAGCCCAAACATTGCCGAAAAAACTTCTGTTTATTTTCTACATGATGAAGTGCCGCCAAGGAAAGAATCCTATCAGCAGAGTGAGATGCAAAAGGCAGCTCAGTTAGGCCAGATAATAATGTACAGCTATGGTCATTAACCGGGCAATGACTAGCAAAATCATCAGAGGACTCAACAAAGATATAATTTACTTTTTCAACAGGTACAAACTTCTTTAGATACCCTCCCCCAGAAGGAATATCAAATAGAGTCATATTAGATTTAATATTTAAATACTGTACAGCCAAGGAAAATTCAGTAGCCCTAGCCAGAGGGCATAATTCCATTGCCTGATGGTAGCGTCTGGCCCTCTTTTTAAATATATCCTCGTAGGAATCAAACATTTATGTTTTTTAATCCCCTTACCTAGATAATTCAGTGAATGTTGACTCTCATAATACATAGTCTTAGCTCAACATTTAATAGTAGAGGTAATGGGACATAACAGTAGGCGTTGATAGCCTTCTAGGGCTGCTGATTTGCGATAACCGTTAGCCGCGGCGGGTGTGTTAGTTTACGCTTTTTACTTTCTTTCTGACTTTGTCACCCAGCACCAGCATGGCAGGGGTCAATAGAAGTGTCAGTACGGTGGCAAAGGCCAGGCCTCCGGCAATGGCACTGGAAAGCTGTGTCCACCATTGTGTTGATGGCGCACCTAGCCCGAGTGATGGCGTCAGTAGGTCGACGTTGATACCCAGCACCATGGGCATCAGCCCCAGAACAGTAGTAATAGCTGTCAGCAGAACAGGGCGTAAGCGCAAACAACTGGTCTCCAGTGCTGCCTCGTAGGCAGCCATGCCATCTCTTTTCATCTGGTTGTAGGTATCAATCAGAATAATGTTGTTGTTCACCACAATCCCCGCCAGTGCAATAATGCCCATACCCACCATGACAATGCCAAACGGTTGGCTGTTCAGCAGTAATCCCAGTAGAACACCCGCAGTGGAGAGCACAATCGCCGAAAGAACTAGAAAGCTCTGGTACAACGAGTTGAACTGGGTTAACAAAATAAGAAACATCATGGCAATTGCCACCAGAAACGCAATTGTCAGAAAATTGGAAGCCTGCTGCTGATCTTCGTTTTCACCGGCAAACTTCACTGACACACCATCGGGCGTTTCGGGGAGCTCTGCCTGCAGAGCTTTTAGTAAGCTGTCTGCCTGTTCGCCAGGCAGAGTATCGGATTTGATGGTTACCGTTCTTTGTCCATCTACCCGGGCAATGCTGCCGGTCTTGTTTCCCGGTTGCAGGTCAAGAAACTGAGAAAGCGGGACCTGCCCCCGTATTGTATTAATAGTCTGGCGTTGTAAATGATCCAGTTCGCGCCAGTTGTTCGGAACCCGCACCGCAATATCCACCTCGTCACGCACGTCTTCAGGCCGGTAGGTTGCCAGTACAAGGCCATTGGTCACTAGGCGAACTGCACTGCCAATGCTGAGCACATCAGTTCCGAAACGTGCAGCTGCTTCACGATCAACTTCCAGACGCCATTCAATGCCTGGTAGGCTGCGATCATCTTCAATATCCAGAAAGCCGCCTTGTGCGCGCATCTGGTTCTCGATCTGATCCACATAACCGTTAAGTTTGCTGCTGTCGCGGCTGCTGATCTGCAGCTCGATCGGCTTGCCGCCTGCAGGACCGTTTTCTTGCTTGCGGAACTCCAGCTCTATGCCCGGAATGTCCTCAGTACGGGTCTGAAAGTCACCAAGAATGGAGCTGGCCGAGCGGCGTGTAAACCAGTCGGTAAACTGGAACTGAAGTACTCCGATCACATCCGGTGCCAGCTGTGAGTTGACGTTCAACATTGACCGTGCATAAAGGGCTTTAACTTCCGGCATTCCCTGCAAGCGATCCTCTACCTGCCGCACAATGGCATCCCGTTCCAGTACCGAAAGGTCCCCGCGTGCACGAATCTGCACCTGAGCAGAGTCCGGCTCCACACTGGGGAAGAACTCAATCCCATAGTTGAACTTGCCATAGGCGGTATAGACCAAGACAATCACCACCAGCACGCCCAACAGGGTGAAGCTAGGATAGGATAGAAGTGTGGAGAGCAGCCTGCGATAGCCTCGCATCATTCGCCCACTTTGGTTGACCCTACGGGCACGATGACCACCGCTGTTTCCACCCAAAACCGGCAGAAACACCAAGGCCATCGCAAGAGCTGCAACCAGGCAGATAATGACGGTGATGGGCAGGAATTTCATGAATTGGCCTGCCACGCCTGGCCAAAACAGAAGGGGCACGAACACCGATAGGGTGGTAGCTGTAGACGCAATGATCGGCCAGGCCATGCGGCAGGCCGCCTCCGCCCAAGCCTCTTGCACCTTATACCCATCAGACAGGTTACGGTCTGCCAACTCTGATACCACAATGGCCCCGTCTACCAGCATCCCGGCGACTAAAATGAGACTGAACAACACAACGATGTTCAGGGTGAGGCTCATCATCCATATCACCAGAATGGCGGTGAGGAAAGCTCCGGGAATAGTAAGTCCCACCAGCACCGCCGATCGCGGCCCCATGGTGGCAATAATGACTATGATGACCAGAACAATGGCGGTCAGTACGTTGTTAAGCAGATCGCTGAGCAGGTTTTGGACTTCGTCGGACTGATCCATGATGTAGCGTATATCCAGAGAGTCCGGTAGTTGCGGTTGTGCCCGGGCAATCAATTCTCGCACCTGCCCCACGGTTTCGATAATGTTGGCGCCGCTGCGCTTGGACACTTCTAGGACAATAGCCGGCTCGCCGTTGATACGGGCGAACCCCGTCGGGTCTTTGAAGGTGCGCTGTAGCATGGCGACGTCTCCGAAGGTGACCACGGTGTCGCCATCAACCTTGATCGGCATGGACATGACATCTTCTATATTCTCGATAACGCCGGGTACTTTGAGCGTCATACGGCCATTGCCAGTATCCAGCGACCCGGCTGCTACCAGCTGGTTATTGCGAGTTACCAGAGAGCTGAGCTGGTTGAAGTCTATACCGTAGCTTTCCAACACCTGTGGATCGACAATAATCTCCAGCATATCTTCCCGGTCGCCGCCGATCTCGACTTCCAGGACCTCGGGAATCGCTTCAATGGCATCCTGAAACCCACGAGCAATGGTTATAAGCTCGCGTTCAGACAGAGGCCCGGAAAGACCAATGGAAAGCACCGGGAACAGTGAAACGTTGATCTCATTAACTCGCGGCTCGTCGGCTTGCTGGGGGAGTTCGCTGCGGGCAGTATCTACTTTTTCCCGAACGTCCTGCAGAGCTGTATCCGGATCAAAGCCGGCATCAAACTCAAGCATGACTGAGGCATGTCCCTCTGAGGTTGTGCTGCGCATTTCCTTGATCCCCTCTAGTGATCGCAGTTCCTGCTCCATAGGTCGCACCAGCAGCCGTTCCCCATCTTCCGGGCTTATACCTTCCAATGTCATGGAGATATAAATCATGGGAATGGTAACGTCGGGGTTTGCCTCCCGGGGGATGGTTTGAAATGCGGCAATACCGCCCACAATCAAAAACAACAGGGTTAGTAGTGTGGTGCGGCTACGATCTATTGCGGCGAAAATGAGTGCGCGCATATTACTCAGCCCCGATCTTCGGAGACATCAACAGGCTCGACGTACTCGCCCTCACTGACAAAGCCAGCACCGCGGGTAATCAGGCGAACCTCATCGGGCAAGCCAGTAACCCAGGCGCCTTCGGTGGAAACACTGAGTAACTTCACCGTGCGAAAAATAACCTTATTCTGTTCATCAACATACTTCACACCGGGGCGACCATCGTCTCCCAGAGATAGATAAGCCGGGGAAATGAATATCGCCTGGACATCAGCCAGAGCAACACGAAGGTTGGCACTGCCTCCAGCTATGCGTTTCTCCTGTGGGTTTTCAACGGCAATTTCCACCGCAAAACTCCGTGTCTCCGGATTTGCGGCACTCGCTACAAAGGTAACCACTCCGTCAAGCGTATCTCCGTCCAGAGGGCGTACCCGCACTTTCTGCCCCGGCGCAACCTGCGCAACGGATTGTTGAGGTATCTGCCCTTTAGCTTTCAGGCGATCTATTCGAACAAGTTGATATAAAGGCGAGCCAACCTGAACCAGGCTGCCGGCCTCGACATTTTTGCTGTTAATCACACCATCAAACGGAGCCGTAGGCCTGAGATAAGAAACTTCAAGCTGAGCATTCTTCAACTCCGCGCGTGCTGTGGCCAGCTCGCTTTCGATGCCGAGTATCTCTGACTGCGATGCAAGATTCCTGGAGCGCAATTTGCGCGCGGCAGCCAGATCTGCGTCAAGCTTTCTGGTCCGTGCCTGCCAACGCTCAATTTCTGCTTTGCGGCCGTCTTCTGAAAGCGTTAAAAGCACTTCCCCCGCTTTTACCGAATCACCAAGATCTACCTCAATGGTCTCTACTGTGCCTGCAACCCGGGCACTCACGTTTACAGCGCTCCAGGGTTCAATCTGGCCCTGGAGCAGAAGGTCCGGCTCATACCGCTGCGCATTGAGAGTTGTAACCTGAACCAGAGTCCGTTCCTGCGTCGCCTCCTGTTTTGCGGGCGGCTTGGTACTGGCAACCTTAATATCGCCCGTTGCCATCCAGATCACTAAAGCAATCACAACCACCACGGACAGCCCCAGCGAACTCCATTTTACTTTGCTCATGAAATACCTACACAGTGTGAAATCGGTGAGTGACAATCGACATAAGGGTGTTATCTGAAAAAAACAGGATTAAACGGTTGCAACTGTAATCCCCCCTCATTTAAAACCGCTGTTTTGGGCAGAGGGTAAAGCCGCCATCATTAGTTGCCTTGGTGGTGCGCCGCCAATGGTGGTGTTCGGCCTTTCGTTATTGAGTACTGACAAGGTAACTTATTTTTCTTGGAGAAGTAGTGTATGAGTAAGCTTTATACTAATAGTTCGCCACAGAAGCGATGCACGAACCGTTAGAGTAAGTCGTTGCAGAATAACATTTGACGGTATAATTGACGGTATAAAAATATTTGAACTAGTGAAATGCTTTAAAAAACATATTTTTAGATAACATATTCAAGTCCGGCCTTGGGCACCATTTTATAGTCCGTTGAAGTCCGACGGAATCCAAAAACCCGCGTAACTGCGGGTTTTTTTATGGGCTTTTTGTAGGCCTAGACAGGGAATAAGTCGCTGGTTATCGAGGACGCAATGATGACTGGAGACGGTTTAGCTATTTGAACTATGCAAGTTCTCATAAAATCATAAACTATTATGATTCTTCATATACCCCATTTTAAACAGGTCGTGCCGGATAGTGACCGAGATATTTTCGTCTTTTTATATATCGCTTTGCAGAAAGAGCTTCTTGGTAGACAGGTATACCGATTAGTTGTTTGAGAGAGACGACAACTGCCCTGCCAAAATATCGCGATGGCTCCGATTTTTTCAGGGGTTTTTCTTGCGGACATCCTTGATGACATCATAGGCGTGGCTGATTTCCTGGGTTCGTTCTTCCGCCATTTCGCGCATGCTCTCAGGCAGGCCTTTGCCGGCCAGTTTGTCGGGATGGTTCTCACTCATCAGTTTGCGGAACGCCTTCTTGATCTCGGCATCGCTGGCCGAGGGCGATACGCCCAGTACTTTGTAGGCATCATCAATCTGCTGTGTGGTGGGGCGCTGCCCTGGGCCGGCGCCGGTGTGTCCGGTATGGGCTCCACGCAACATGGCTTCCAGCTGATCGACCTGGCTTTCAGGCAGCCCCAGTATTCGGGCGGTTCGGACCAGCATTTCATGTTCTGCAGGGTGGATAACTCCGTCGGCGGCGACGGCGGATACCTGCACCTGAAGAAACATCTTCAGTAAAGCCGGTTGCCGACCGCTGATCTGCAGGAAATGGTTGAGCTCCGCGTCCAAGTCAAAGTCCGGTTCTTTGCCTCGGTTGAAGGCAGCCCTGGCTTTGGCTTTCTGGTCTTCATTCAGGCGGAAGCGCGCGAACATGGTTTCAGCCATTTGTATCTCGTCTTTGGATATCACACCGTCTGCTTTGCACAGCGCACCCATGACGGCAAAGACAGATTCAAAGAAGCCGGACTGTATTTTCTGAAGTTTGCCGATAAGCTGGCTTTTCATCAGGTTAAGAAGGAAAGCACCGATCGCAGCACCAATGAGGAAGCCGGGAAGTTTGCCAAAGGCGTAGCCGATCAGGCCGCCAACAATAAGTGCAAAGAGCATCAATATGTCCTTAGTCGGGGATGAAAAAGA
>Ga0098059_1000410_pt1 | contig 27529 bp, 29 predicted proteins | sample 20_taG_FD_92580 | JGI IMG/M metagenome (GOLD analysis project Ga0098059, IMG submission 92580) | Marine viral communities from the Subarctic Pacific Ocean - 20_ETSP_OMZ_AT15318 metaG | ecosystem: Environmental > Aquatic > Marine > Oceanic | place: Subarctic Pacific Ocean | collected 2015-01-19
ATTGCATGATCGATAGCAACAACGAAACATTAATTTCTACTACAGACGTTCGGATCGAGTGTCTCTATGATGGACAACCATTGAACTTCAAGCAGAAGGAAAAGACACCACCTTCACAATCCCTGACTCCAGTCAAGGCATACGCTTGTGGTATGATGGCATGGGAAACACGCAGATATAAAACGAACATGGAGAGATACAACTCTGGATATCATGGTGGGGACGGAAAGACTGGATTCTTCCCAGTGTCTGGGTTTGCATCAGTTGATATTGATACAGTTGATGACTTTCTTTTGGCGGAGAGAATCGTAGAATCTATGGATAACGATCAAAAGATGGAAGTTCAATACTACGATCCAGAATTACACTCGGGCGTTCGTTCCGAAGTTCATGTTCCTAGTATTCTAAAGACTGATGGTGTTGAAGACGCGAACTACGATCAAGAGAACCAGACTATTACGAACATCGATGACCTTTTAAAAAAAAATATGAATGATTCGTGGATGCATCGTCTGGTAAATTCCGAAAGTAATAGTTGTTGTATAATCCACCAAAGGCCTGGAGAAGGAAATCGCCGTCACTATCATCCATCATGGAATGAGTGGTGGTATATACTAAAGGGTGAATGGGACTTCGAGATCGAAGGAACGGTTCATAGAGTTAAGAAGGGTGATTTGGTTTTCATTCCAAAGAACCAATGGCATTGTATCAAATGTGTTGGTGATCAACCCGCAGCAAGACTAGCAGTGAGCAGAGCAGACGTAGCACATGTCTATAAAAACGACTAATATGAGTTTCTGGGATATGCGGATTGACTTTGATAAGAGTCATGGAAGTTATCTCTTCGATAAGAATACTAACAGAGAGTACCTAGACTTCTTTGGTATGTACTCGTCTCTACCTCTCGGATACAATCACAAAGTATTTGATGAGGAGTTCCATCGTGAAATGAGAAGTATCTCTACCACCAAGGTCGCCAACTGTGAATTCCATACGGACGTATATGATAGGTTCTGTGATAAGTTGAATCAGTTTGCTGGTCTTGGTAAGTACGAAAACTATCACTTCACTTGCACCGGATCATTGGCGGTCGAATGTGCCTGCAAACTTGCAATGGATTACAGTGGCAAAGATACTATAGTTTCCCTTGCGAATAGTTTTCACGGTATTCATTCTTATGGTAATTTCGCCACTAGCAAATTCCATCCAGTGAAGGATCGTCTTCATGGATTCCCCAATCTTGACTGGCCGAAAGTTCATAATGTATCTGAATTAGACTTTCAAATAAACAAAGGTAATATTGCCGGTATTTTGGTTGAACCAATTCAAGCGACATTTGGAGACAATCACTTTAGCATGGGATATCTAAAGTCTATCTCTAAGATGGCAAAGGACAATGACATTCCGTTGATCTTCGATGAGATTCAAACAGGGTTTGGTACAACAGGCAAACCTTGGTACTTTGAGCATCTTGATATCGAACCGGACATTGTTGTGTTTGGCAAAAAAAGTCAGGTGTCTGGTATCATGAGTACCCCAAAGATCCCGTTCACAAACGGCAGTCGTTTGTGTGTTACCTTTGATGGTGATATAGTAGACATGTTGAGATCAACTTATATCATGAAGGCATACGAAGAGTATGACTTGTTAAATAATGCTATACAACAGGGAAAAAAATTAATCAACGATCTTTCCTCTGTGGATGGTTTGCTAAATGTTAGAGGCATCGGATTGATGATTGCCTTTGACATGGAAAGTAAAACTATCCGTGATGATTTTGTTGACAAACTTAAGAATAATGGTATGATATGTAATCCTACCGGAGAAAAGTCGGTTAGACTGCGACCAAACCTAGCAGTAACTGATGATGACATAGAACAATGTATTCACATAATAAGGAGAAGTACATGAATAGTGCGCCGTTTGGAAATCTAGAAGAACAGTTGAGAGCAAAGACCGAAACTCCCGAGTGGGAGAGAATGATTGAGGGTGTCAACAATGCTGATACCATTTACGTTATCGGCAACGGTGGAAACATGGCGGTTGCTAGTCATGCAGCAGCAGACATCACTCGACTTACTAACAAGAGAGTCTGGAGTCTAGACAGTCAATCTCTTCTGACCTCCATCGCCAACGATTTCGGTTATGAAAATATCTTCAAGAATTGGTTAGAGCATTACGCAAATCCAGAAGAAAGAAACATGGTGATTGGATTCTCGGGATCTGGTAATTCAAAGAACGTGGTTTCTGCATTAAACTGGGCAAGTGAAACACACAACTGGGGATGTACTTTGATCTCCGGATCTGGTTCTAACTGTCTGGATTCTAATATCCCAGAGATCAATTTTGATAATGACTATTTCCACCAGCATGAGATTCTTTCTGTCATGTGTTTCTACGAGATTGTATACAACCTCGGACACAAGTGTCCCACGATCAAGGCAGAACTTGTGAGGAAGTATGGAACGGTATGAGATACTGTTTTGATTTAGACGGAACCCTTTGTTCACAGAGAGTAAAGGACTACCAGAATGCTGAACCGTTCATGGATCGTGTTCACGCAGTCAATCGTCTATATGATGCGGGACACTATATAATTATTGATACTGCACGGGGAAGTGGTGCTACCAAAGGAAAAGATTGGCACGACATAACGGATAGTCAATTGAAGTCTTGGGGACTTAAGTATCATGAGTTGAGAACTGCTGTCAAATTTTCTGCCGACATTTACGTCGATGACAAAGGACAGCATTGTGATGATTTTTTTGAGGATGATGATGCTAAGACAACTACTAGTTTCTAACGAAAAAAATTTCGTATACCATTTCATACCAAGAGCAGGAGCAAGTTCTCTAAAGTATCACCTTCAGAAGTATCTAGAGGGTGTTGTTCCTGTTCATAAAGATGATGTAGAGGTTCATGATTCTCCGTTGCATAAGGAGATCCGCAAGGTTGCAAGATCAGTTGCTGATCTGCCAAATTACCCAAACCATTTTAAGTTTGTGGTAGTTCGTAACCCATACGATAGAATAATTTCTTATTACTACGAGTATATTGCAGAGGACTTTGATAAATTCCTAGAGTATATCGATGTTCTTCGTCATGACTGGCAACCGAGCAAGCACGATCATATTATTCCTATCCGGTACATGATGAACAAAACATCATACTATGATCGAATCTATAGACTAGAAGACAATGCATTTGAAATGATTCAGACCGAATTAAATCTTGATCCCTTTGAGGATGTCCGATTCAGTGTGTCTTCTAGACTGGGTGAGCAACACCCTCTAACAGAAACACAGATGAAAAATCTTTGTGATCTAGTAGAAGAAGTTTATGATATTGATTTACAAACCTTCAATTACGCAAGGGAAGATTCTAATTATTTGAGGAGAATGCATTATGTTTGATTGGACAAAACCAACAGTTCAGATGCTCGGAAGATGGCAACCATGGCACGATGGACACAGCGCCTTGTTTGAGAGAGCAATGGAAAAAACTGGACAGGTATGTATTATGTGCCGAGAAGTCGGTGGAGTTGATGCTGGTGTAGAAGGACAGGCAGACAATCCATTTGAGTTCAATGATGTTGTTTCGAGAATACGAGAAGCGTTGGGCGAAAGAGGTTATGACTATGGAGTTGAATATGTGATTCTCAGAATCCCCAATGTGATTGACATCTCATATGGCAGAACTGTCGGTTACACCTTTACTGAACATGATCTCGGCGAGGAAGTTCATGGTATTTCCGCGACTAAGGTTAGAGCAGAAATGCGATCACGCGGAGAACTTTGAATGCCCATTGCTCATTGCACCGGACCATGGTCAGGTTTGTATTTAGATCTACCTTTCAAGTGTCATGTAGACACTAGACTAGTATCTAATTTCACCAGAGAATCAGACACAAAGTATGTTTACATTGACAGTGAACCGCCGTGGTCATGTTCATCGATCGATGAGATTAAATCTGCTGCGGAGCGATATGATTTAATTATGACAACATATAACGAAGACATCATCGAACAGATTCCCGGTTCAATCATGTATCATGTTCACCATGATCCTTACATGGACCCTGCATACAAACCAGAGTTTGATGAGAAAAAGTTTTATGTCAGTTACCTTGTTTCTAATTGGAAAGAAACAAAGCACGGTTTCTGGATTCGTAAACCAGCAGCAGAAATTCTGTCTAGTCACAGTGTTCCGCACAAGGTCTGGTCTGGTCGTCGAACTCCACATCCCGATGCAGAACTGCTACCACAAACGTATCCGTCCACAGTGCTTGATGATTACAACAAGACTATTATGTTCGATTCTATGTTTTCAATTGCAGTAGAAAACCATATCCAAAGAAATCACTGGCAAGAAAAAATTCTTGGATGCTTTTGGACACGAACCGTTCCTATTTACTTTGGTGCGCCAAACTTGTCCGAGTTTGGTTTCCGACAAGATGGGATACTACAGTTCAATACAATCGAGGAACTATCTGACATACTAGACAGTCTTAGTCCAGAATTGTATGAAGACATGAAAGAGGCGGTAGAACATAATTTCCAACTCACCATGAGTGACTACAATATTTCACAGCACGTTGATATTGCAAACGGAATCACCAAACATTTTCTTGGTGACGTACCAGAAGCAAATAGATTCGTCAGTGTAGAAGAATTTAACAAGGGGTGGCCATGGAAGAGGTGATAAACAATCCTATTCTTATCGACAAAGACTTTGACTACACTGGTTCGGGGAAGTTGCTTCGTGCTAAGAATCCAAACGAACCAATCTTCAGTGTCGTGGGACATTCCCTGAAAGTTTCTATAACTGCGGTGATTGTTGACAACGATCAAACACTAGTAGAGTACAGTGATATTGGTTCTGGTGTATTGTGGATTTTGGGATGCCAAGCAAAAAAATTAGTTACTGGTTTTGCTCCTGAGTCTAGTATTGTTGTGGTTGGATCTCAAGTTTCGTGTGATTTTCTTGACGATGTAACGGCACTTAACAAACTAACAAGGGCAAATTTAGGCAACACCCGCGAGTACAATGATGCCGTCGTCAATCCTATCCTGCATAACGAACCAACACCCGGAGAAGTTTTGACATTTCAACTAAAAAAGAATTTGACAAACGGTATTGGATGTGTTATAGTTAAGAATGAAAACATAACATATGTTGGAGGATTTGCTGGTGATCCAATCACGTTAGATTTAAACAACAATCCCACTGTATGGGAATGTTGCTCCCTAAATAATAGTAACAATTTACCCAGTAAATCAATTTTTATTAATTCATATCTTTCATCGTATTATGATGAAGATAACTTTGTTCATATTAATCCCCGTTCAACATTTGACTTGAAAGAACCTATCAAGTTCGCTGATAGGAAGAAAGGATCAGAATGATTTTACTATCGAACCACCTACTTACTCTACCCGAATTCCAAAACGTGAAGAATGTTGTTGTAAGAATCAACATGGCACATGTGAAGGACAAGACTGAATTGGACAAGTTTGTCAACGTCGGTAAGGATATTTTTCTAGATTACCCAAAGGGCAGAAGTAAACCACCACGACCAACCCTACATGTCCCAGATGCACTAGAGATGATGGCAAAGTATCCGAACATCAAATACTTTGCAGTGTCAAACATCGAGACTCCATCTGAAGTGAACATGATCGCAAGTGTCCTCCCAGAACACGTTAATTTCTGTCCCAAGATTGAAACTGTCAAGGGTGTGGTTGGACTGGAAAAGATTTTCCAGACTGGACATGTTAAGCACATCATGCTTGACGCAGAAGATCTTTACACAGACACACAGAACGATGTCGAACTGTTCCTACAGTTGAAGGAACGAGTACGAGAAACGTGTAAGCAGTATGATGTGGAATGTCTAGAACTTTACGGAGTGGTGTTTAAAGGATGAAAGAATACAAGAACAGCAAAGGAGAAGTTCTCCACTGCATCTATCGTCTAGATGATTGCCAAGAAGATCGATGTGACTTCACATCTGAAGATAAGTATTTGCAGGGTGCTGTTATGAGAATGAACGATGGCAAGTCATTCAAAAACCACAAGCATATCAAGTGCGAAAGACACATCGACATCACCCAAGAAACATGGGTGGTCTTTCGTGGTAAAGTTCAAGTTGATTACTATGATGAGGATGCAAACTTCATGGGAACAGAAGTAATCAACGCAGGAGACTGCACCATTACCTTCGCAGGAGGACATAAGTTCTCTTGCTTGGCAGACGACACTCTGGTGTATGAATTTAAGAACGGACCATACTTTGGTCGTGATGCAGATAAGGTTCTTATCAGTGAATGAAATCGTTGCAGATTTTGAAAATAAAATAGCAGAGTTTTACGGTGCGCCTTATGGTGTCGCCGTTGACTGTTGTACGCACGGGATGGAACTGTGTCTTCGTCGAGCAAGACTCGCAGGTATTCAACACATTGAAATTCCATGTAGAACTTATTTGTCGGTCCCCATGATGACAGAAAAGGTTGGTGTGAGTTTTGATTGGATCGAAGACGAATGGAAAAACTATTACTACTTGGGTAACACAAACATAATAGATGCCGCCGTTTTTTGGGAACGTGATGGTTATATTCCCGACACGTTCATGTGTCTTAGTTTTCAGTTCCAGAAGCACTTGAGTTTAGGTAGAGGCGGCATGATCTTGACTGATAATAAAGATGCTGCTTTAACCTTGAAAAAGATGTCATATGATGGTAGAATACCAAGTGTCCCGTGGAGGGAACAGAATGTCGATACGATGGGATATCATTATTACATGACACCTGAAACTGCACAACTTGGCCTAAATAAATTAGGTGAAGCGATAAATACAAAACCTCGTGAATGGACAGTGACTGACTGGCCGGACTTAAGAAAGATGGAGATTTTTAATAATGAGTAAAGTTGCATTGATTACTGGTATTGCAGGGCAAGATGGTAGTTACCTTAGTGAGCATTTGGTTGAACAGGGTTATGAAGTTCACGGAATGATCAGAAGGCAGTCTACTGCGGAAAATCAAGAGAACCGATTGGATCACCTGATCAGAGAAGATAAGATCAACACTCACTATGGTGACTTGCTCGATGTGAGTTCTCTTACCAGAATCATTTTGGAAACTAAACCGACACACATTTTCAACCTCGGTGCCATGAGTCATGTCCGAGTTAGTTTTGATGTGCCACAATTTACGATTGAAACAAATGGTATTGGTGTGCTTAGTATGCTGGAACTCTATCGACAACATTGTCCAGAGGCAAAGTTCTATCAAGCATCTTCTTCTGAAATGTTTGGTAACTCAGTGGATGATGATGGTTTTCAACGAGAGACAACTCCACTCACTCCAGTCAGTCCATACGGTTGCTCGAAGGTTCTAGGTTACAACCTAGTCCGTCATTATCGTAACGCATACAATCTTCATGCGTGTAATGGTATTCTGTTCAATCACGAATCGCCACGCCGTGGTTCCAACTTTGTCACGAACAAGGTTGTCAAGACTGCCGTACAAATCAAACTCGGACTTGTGGATAAACTCGAACTGGGTAACATGGATTCGTACAGAGACTGGGGACACTCCAAAGACTACACCCGTGGTATGATTGACATTATCAATCACGACGTAGCAGACGATTTTGTTCTTTCGACTGGTGAGACTCACTCAGTTCGTGATCTTGTTAACGTGGTGTTCAGTCATCTTGACATGCACTGGCAAGACTATGTTGTGCAGAATCCAAAGTACATGCGACCAGAAGAACTCAAGTACCTCAAGGGAGATTCCACCAAGGCACTCGCTGCTTTCGGGTGGGAACCAGAGTACACATTTGAATCGATGATGCACGAAATGGTGGATCATTGGATGGAAGTATTTAAACGATGAGTTATTTGGTTACAGGTGGTGCAGGATTTATCGGTAGCAATTTAGTTCAGACACTTCTAGATGAGGGAAGGGAAGTTGTTTGTTTAGACAAGAACCCACACGGAACTTTACATCAAGGTTCTATAAATTATATTGGTTCTGTCAATAACGTCGAACTACTAAGGGATCTTGTCGAGAGGTATGATGTCAAAACTATTTTCCATATGGCGGCAGAAGCAAGTATTCAAGTTTCGTTGAAGGATCCTATACACACTACACGGCAGAATGTTTTAGGAACGAATAGAGTTCTTCAGACTGCAAGAGAATGTGGAGTGGATCGCGTTGTGTTTTCCTCTACCTCTGCTGTGTATGAGTGTGATCACCTGATTCAATGTGAGTCCTCTCATCTGAAACCAACACTGAATCCCTATGCAATGTCGAAATATTGTGCCGAGCAATTGTGTGAGTTCTATAGCAACTATCTCAATGTAAACACCTTTCGTTACTTCAACGTGTATGGAAACGGACATAGAGTTGATGGTGCATATCCTCCCGTGGTAGCAATTTTTATGGAGAGACAGAAGCAAGGTCTTCCACTAGAGATTGTTGGAACGGGAAACCAGAAACGAGATTTTGTTAATGTGTCTGATGTCGTGCGTGCGAATATAATGATGGCAGATTCTGATATCAAAGGCGGAATCTACAATGTTGGTTCTGGTGAAAATCATTCAGTGAAAGAAATTGCTGATATGATTTCAGAAAATCAAATACATATAGAGCAGAGAAAAGGTGAAGTCACTTCCACTCTTGCGAACATTCATAAAATTAAAACTGAATTGAACTGGTCCCCTAAAACTTCTCTTGGGGATTGGATAAAAAATGAACTGGAGATGAATTGATGGATAACTCACGCCCAAAAATTACCCTTTGTATGATTGTAAAGGACGAACACCACTGTATCGAGAGGTGTTTGGAGTCTTGTTATCCTCACATCGACAGGTATGATATCACTGACACCGGATCGACTGATGGCACACAGGACATCATCAAGAAGTTCTTTGATGAAAAGGGAATCCCCGGTGAAGTTCATCAGTCTGACTGGAAAGGATTCGGTGATCACGCTGGTAAGATGGGATCACGCACCGAGTCACTCCACAATGCAGAAAAGAGCGATGCTGAGTATGCATGGGTTATTGATGCAGACGACTCGATCGCCGGTGACTTCCGTTGGCCTGAGGAAATGGATAAACATTCATACTCACTGAAAATTCATCGCGGTGATTTTACATGGTGGAGAAACCAAGTCTTCAAACTCGGTATGGGTTGGAAGTATTCGGGTATCCTACATGAATATGCCCATTGTGATAATGGTGCAGAACCAATAACTTCAGTTCGTATCGACGGTAACTATTATGTCGAAGCAAGAACCGAGGGAAATCGAAACGTCGATATCGATCCAGTCGAAAAGTATAGCAGAGATGCTGTGGTTCTCGAAGAGGCCCTGAAGGATGAACCAGAGAATCATCGTTACTGGTTCTACCTTGGTCAAAGTTACTTTGATTCACAGCAATGGGTCAAAGCATCTGAAGCATATGCAAAACGTGCTACTCTCGGTGGTTGGGAAGAGGAGGCATTCTATGCATTGTTTCGTGTAGCAATTTGTTCTTCCTTGCTAGAGGAACCAATTGACGTTCAAGCACACAAGTATATGCAGGCATATGACTACAGACCGATTCGTGCAGAACCTTTGCATCAGATTTCTCGAATGTATCGCATGAACAACATGCCACGGGCAGCATATCTTTATGCAAAACAAGCAGCATCTTTACCTTATCCACATGGTGATATTTTATTCCTCGCAGATGAAGTATACAAGTGGCAGGCACTTGATGAACTGGGTGCGACTGCGTTCTATTGTCACGACTACGAAGTTGGATTCCATGTGATGGAGAAACTCGTCAGTGAAAGGCACTATCCCGACTCGGAACACACCCGTATGCTTGAGAACCACCGTCAGTATTCACTGAAGGTTCAGGAACTACACAAGCAGAGAGAAGAACAGCGACAAGCAGAAGTAGAGGCACAGAAGCAAAAGAAGGACAAAGAAGTCCGAAAGAAGAATTCCTACAAGAAGCGAAAGGGTAAGAAGTGAACGCGACAATTGTGAAAATCGAAAAACTACATGATGATGTTATTATGCCTAGTCACGCCACCTCCGGATCGGCATGTTTTGACATCCATGCCTATGTTCCAGACAAACAGATGGTGACTATTTACGATAGGTTTAATTCTGCCTTTGATGTCCCGTGTTCGGATGACGGCACTAGGTTAGAAGCAGGAGAGAGAATGCTGGTGCCTACTGGATTCGCCCTTTCAATGCCTTATAATTATTCTGTTCGTCTTCATGCACGTTCTGGAATTTCTTTGAAGAATGGGGTTGCATTAGCAAATTCACAGGGTATAATAGATGCAGACTATCGAGAGGAAGTTTTCGTATTGCTTCATAATACAACACAACAACCTTTCATTATTAATCATGGAGACAGAATCTGTCAAGGCGAGGTCTTTGAACGTGTGAACTTTTCCTTCGAGGAAGTGGAGACCGTTAAGGACGAAGATCTCGAACGTGTTGGTGGATTCGGCAGCACTGGAGTGAAGAATGACTAGAGATGAATTACTGAAACATCACGCCGAACTGTCTACACAGGCAAGAGAACTGATGAACCTCAAGAATCGTGACTATGCCGGTAGCGGTGGTGAAGAACCATTTGCAAACTTCACTCGTTGTGAGGCGATGGGCATCTGCAATACTGAACAGGGATTTATGGTTCGACTAACAGACAAGATGAGTCGCTTGAGTTCCTTCGTACAATCTGGTAAGATGCATGTTGAGGACGAGTCTTTTCAAGATACCTGCCTCGATGTGATTAACTATATGGTTCTACTTTCTGCGTATATCAAGGACAAAGATGCCGAGTGATTTCTTCTACACTAATGTGTCAATGATTGGCGACTACATCCTCTACCGAGGAATCAAAGACGGACAACCCACCCAGATTCGAGAAAAATACAACCCGACACTCTTCCTTCCATCAAACGAGAAAACTAAGTATCGCACGTTGGACGGCAAGTTTGTCGAACCGATCAAACCCGGACAAGTTTCAGACTGTCGGGAGTTTGTTCGTAAGTATGATGGAGTCCAAGGGTTCCAAGTCTACGGCAACACTGACTATGTGTATCAGTTCATCGGTGACATCTTTCCCAAAGAAGTCGATTATGACATCGACAAGATCAAGATTGCCACCATCGACATCGAGACGACATGCGAAGGTGGATTCCCGCAGATATCAGATCCCAACGAAGAAGTGATCACGATCACATACTGCCTTGATGGTAAGTATTTCGTTTTCGGTCTTGGTGAGTTCGATCTACCGGAAGAGTACGAGCAATACTCCTTCGACAACGAAGAGGATCTACTCCGCACATTCTTGGAATTGTGGAACGAGGATCATCCAGACATCGTGACCGGATGGAACATCAAGTTCTTTGATATCCCATACCTTGTCAACCGAATGGTTCGAGTGTTGGGTGAACGGGAAGTTAACCTTCTTTCCCCGTGGAAGAAGATCAGATCGAAGACGATCCAACGAATGAATCGAGAGCATGAGACTTTCCAGATCATGGGTGTTTCTGTTCTCGACTATCTCGACCTGTACCGAACATTCACTTATGTGAACCAAGAATCATATCGACTCGATCACATTGCCAATGTGGAACTCGGTGATGCGAAACTATCTTACGACGAGTTCGACAGTATGGCAGAGTTCTACAAGAAAGACTTCCAGAAGTTTGTCGAGTACAATGTCAAAGATGTGGAACTGATCGTTCGGTTGGAAGAGAAACTCAAACTCATCGAACTGTCATTGGCACTTGCGTACTCTGCCAAGGTAAACTTCGAGGATGTGTTCTCCCAAGTTCGAACGTGGGATCAGATCATCTATCATTATCTGTCGGAACAGAACATTGTGATTCCGATGAAGTCGGGTTCCAAGAAGGATGAACAATTCGCTGGTGCGTATGTTAAGGATCCAATCGTGGGACAACACGACTGGGTTGTGTCTTTCGACCTGAACAGTCTGTATCCCCACTTGATCATGCAATACAACATCAGTCCTGAGACGAAGATCGAACAGGACAAAGATTACATGATTACGCCTAATGGTATCCTTGAGGGAAGTGATCGTCCGAAGAAGGCCTTACTCAACCACAAGAGCAAGGACTACTCGATCGCTGCCAACGGAACGTGCTACCGTCGAGACGTTCAGGGGTTCCTCCCTGCGTTGATGGAGAAGATGTACGAAGAACGTAGCATGTACAAGAAGAAGATGATTGAATGTCAGAAGCAGAAGGAGAAAGATCCCGACAATCGGGAACTAGACTACCAGATTGCAAAGTTCAACAACTTCCAGTTGGTTCGTAAGATTCAATTGAACTCTGCTTATGGTGCGATTGGTAATCAATACTTCCGCTACTTCGATGTCGATATGGCAGAAGCAATCACCTTGTCCGGGCAGTTGAGTATTCGCTGGATTCAGGATTCACTAAACAAGTTCCTGAACAATGCTCTCGACTCCGATGACAAAGACTACATCATCGCAAGTGACACAGACAGTGTGTACATTCGTCTTGGTGATCTGGTGGACAAGGTTTGCAAGAAGAAGGACGATACATCCATCGTAGATTTCCTTGATGATTCGTGCGAGAAGATCATCGAACCATTCATCGAGAAGGAGTACAATCGACTCTCTCGCCTGATGAATGCATACACCAACAAGATGGTGATGGGTAGAGAAGTCATTGCGAACAAGGGTATCTGGACTGCCAAGAAACGGTACATGCTCAATGTGTTCGACTCCGAAGGTGTTCGGTACGCCGAACCGAAACTCAAGATCATGGGTATCGAAACGAGTCGGAGTTCAACTCCTGCCATCGTTCGCAAGAAACTCAAGGAGGTGATCGGGTTGATCATGTCTACGGATGAGGATACCATCATCAAGTTCATCGAGGAGTTCCGGGATGAATTCAATCAACTCGATCCCGAGGAGATCTCGTTCCCGCGTTCCGTGTCCGGCATGGAGAAGTATCAAGACAGCAACACTGTCTACGCGAAGGGCACACCAATCGCAGTCAAGGGATCTCTGATATATAATAGGATGATCAAGAACAGCGGGTTGTCTAGAAAATACAGATCAATCGTCGAGGGAGATAAGATCAAGTTCACTTACCTCAAGGTTCCAAACCCAACGAACGATCAGGTTATCGCCTTCCCGAACAGTCTACCAAAAGAACTTGACATACACAGGTTTGTAGACTATGATCTACAGTTTGATAAAAGTTTCCTCGATCCACTGAAAAACATTCTCAATGTGGTTGGATGGAACACAGAAAAAGTTAACACACTAGAATCCTTTTTTGCATAGGAGATACAGAATGAAATGGATTGAAGTAAATTATGTGTGGTTGGATGGAAACACCACACCACAACTTCGTAGTAAGACTAAGTTGATTGAAGTAGAAGATGAACAGGAGAGTATGAATCTCCAGATGATTCCAGAGTGGTCCTACGATGGATCTAGTTGCAACCAAGCAGATCCACACAAGAGTGATCTTATTCTTCGACCATACAGTCTGTCGAAGACACCGTGGGAAACCTTCGTTGTGTTCTGTGAGGTATTCAACTCAGACGGCGAGACACCACACGAAACAAACTATCGTGCGCCTCTTCGTATGACTCTCAAAGATAATCCAGAAACCAGAGATTACTGGTTCGGAGTCGAACAGGAGTATGTCATCTACAACACCGAAAGTGGCACGGTTCTTGGGTGGGAACAGGGTACACCCGGACCACAAGGTCCGTACTACTGTGGTGTCGGTGGAATGCGGACTGTCGGACGAAACTTTGTCAATGAACACTATGCAGTCTGTAAGACAATGGGAGTTCCGATCGAAGGTGCAAACGCCGAAGTGATGCTCGGACAATGGGAGTATCAGGTTGGATATATGGACGCACTAACTGTTGCTGATCAACTTTGGATGGCAAGGTACATGGCAGAAATTATCAGTGAGCGATATAAGTATTCCATTAGTCTCCATCCCAAACCAAAGAGCGGTGACTGGAACGGTTCGGGCGCACACATCAACTTCTCGACTCCATCCATGCGTATGGCAAAGTCATCCAGTATGGAATACCTAGAAAGTGTTTGTGATGAGTTCGGTAATCATCCTGACCTGATTCGTGTGTATGGTGAAGACAATAATCTTCGACTGACAGGAAAGCATGAGACTGCACATATCGAGGACTTCTCGTATGGTGTTTCGGATAGAACCAAGTCTATTCGAATTCCTGTGGATACTGCAAACGAAGAACGAGGACATCTCGAAGATCGAAGGCCTGCGGCGAACATGGATCCATATCAGGCGTTTACATCTATTATTGGTGTATTGCAACAAGTACCAGTGGCCGAGATCCGCGGCGGCGAAAAGACAGAGGTCGAGCATGAAGTTAAAAGTGGAACTTGAACATGCAACATTAAAGGTTGCACATAATTTAATTTCTGATAGAATAGATGATCTTGGTAGGAGTATAAAATTCCTCATGAAAGACAAGAGTTGTCCAAAGGACGTATTAGAAGATAAAATGGAACGGCGTGAAAAATTGCGTGAAGCACAAGAAGATATTGGGAGATTACACAATGAGTTTTCTTAATGAAATGATTAGCAAGACAGGCAACAAGTATGCAAGTGTTGTTGCAGATGGTCTTGATGGGAGTGATGTAGATGGGTTCGTTGATACTGGGTCTTATGCTTTTAATGCTCTGCTTTCTGGCAGTTTGTACGGGGGTATACCTGATAATAAAATTCTTGCGATCGCTGGCGAAAGTGCAACTGGTAAGACGTACTTTACGATTGGCATTGTACATAAATTTCTCCGTGATAACCCTGATGGTGTTGTTCTGTATTTTGATAGCGAGCAGGCAGTAACTTCTGACATGTTCAGAGATCGTGGATGTGATCCGGATAGAGTCGCAGTTTTTCCTGTTGCTACGGTAGAAGACTTCCGACATCAAGCAATCACGGTTGTGGACAACTACCTTGAACTTGCAAAGAAGGATCAGAAACCAATGCTGATCTGTCTTGATTCTCTTGGTATGCTTTCGACTGCCAAGGAGATGGAAGATACCGCAGAAGGTAAGGGTACGAGAGACATGACTCGGGCCCAAGTGATCAAGGCAACTTTCCGTGTACTGACTCTCAAGTTGGGTAAGGCAGGTATTCCCCTGATCATGACTAACCATACTTACGATGTGGTTGGTTCTATGTTCCCACAAAAGACTATGGGTGGTGGTTCTGGACTGAAGTATGCTGCTTCGACCATCGTATATCTTTCGAAGAAGAAGGTGAAGGAAGGAACCGATGTCATCGGAAATATCATTCACTGTAAACTCTTCAAGGGAAGAATGACAAAGGAGAACTCGATGATTGATGTCATGCTCAATTATGACGAGGGACTCAATCCATACTATGGACTTGTCGAGATTGCCCTTAAGTACGAGATCTTCAAGAAGGTTTCTACTCGTTTGGAAATGCCAGACGGAAGTAAGGTTTTCGAGAAGGTTCTATATAAAACTCCAGAGAAGTATTTCACTCCAGAGGTAATGAAGCAAATGGAAGTTGCCGTTGCTAAGGAATTCAAATACGGCATTGAAGAAGAAATCGAACAAAAGGAAGAAGAAAATGTCGAAGACAGCATTCAGTAATACATACGAATTTATCGAGTACAAGTCAGAAGACGAACTACTCGAAGGCGCCCTCAAGGTAACTGATGGTGACTACAAGGACCTCGTATATCGATATGGACTGGTACAGTTCAAAGAGAACGAGGGACAGATGATCATGAATTTCCAGTTTGAGATTCTTGAGAATCCACATGAAGTAAAGACCGAGGACAACGGCGACCTCATCGATTATATGGGAGATGTTTTATGCGAAATCATGGAAGAAGAGTTGCAAAATCCCAAAGATGTGGTAGAATATGAGGAAGAACAGTTCGACGAGAAAATGCAGTCAACTGTTGAAAAGATGAAATCTGACATCGAGGAAATGAGGTCTTCTTCTAGTGAATCCCGAGAACAATACCGTCGAGAAACTGATACTCCAGAATCTGATTCTGAATGAAGAGTATTCTCGCAAAACCGTACCATTTTTACATGCAGACTATTTTCACGACATCGTAGAAAAGACTCTGTTCAAGTCCGTCCAAGATTTTATCCTAGAGTATGGCAATCGTCCCACGAAAGAGGCGATTGTTATCTCTTTGGATGGAAAAAAGAATCTGACTCAAGATCAGTTCAACGATTGCGTTGATATTCTCAATGATCTATGTGACTCATTTACCGAACAGGATGATGAGTGGTTGTATGAGAAGAGTGAAAAGTTTTGTAAGGACAAAGCAGTATATAATGCCATCATGGACTCTATCCAGATCATTGATGGTAAGAATGAAACACGAACAGAAAACGCCATACCTGAAATTCTATCAGAGGCCCTGTCCGTTTCGTTTGATACTCACATCGGACATGATTACATCGAAGATGCCGACGAACGCTATGAATTCTACCACAAGACGGAATCTAAAATCCCATTTGATCTTGAGATGTTCAACACTATCACACAAGGCGGAACACCGAAGAAAACACTCAACATGATTCTTGCCGGTACTGGTGTGGGTAAGTCTTTGTTTATGTGTCATCATGCAGCAGCGTGTCTTTCACAAAACAACAACGTGTTGTACATCACCTGTGAGATGGCAGAGGAACGTATTGCAGAACGTATTGATGCAAACCTCATGGACATTACTATGGATGACATGAAGGCACTACCAAAGCAGATCTACGACAAGAAGTTAGAAACTGCAACTCAAGGTTGTACAGGTAAATTGATTGTCAAGGAATATCCTACTGCCACGGCACATGTCAATCACTTCAGGGCATTGCTCGATGAATTAAAACTAAAAAAGAAGTTTATTCCTGATATTATTTTTATTGATTACCTAAATATCTGTGCTTCGTCACGAATGAAGCAAAATGCAAACGTAAACTCCTACACATATATCAAGGCCATCGCGGAAGAACTTCGCGGTCTTGCAGTTGAAAGGAATGTTCCAGTCTTCTCAGCAACACAAACAAACCGATCTGGATTCAACAACAGTGATGTTGGACTTGAAGATACGTCCGAGTCATTCGGGTTGCCAGCAACGGCAGATTTGATGTTTGCTTTGATTTCTACCGAAGAACTAGAAGAGCAGAATCAGATTATGGTCAAGCAGTTGAAGAACAGATATAATGACGTTGTTACGAACAAGAAATTTGTTCTTGGCATCACCCGTGCAAAGATGAAATTGTTTGATGTGGATCCGAATGAGCAAACTGGATTGGTAGATACTAATCTAACAGAAGATACAGAGTATGGTAATGGATTTGGTGAGGACTCGTTCAAGCAGAAATTTGCTGGATGGAATGTTTGATGTCAACGTATATTGATAAGAAGTTTATTAATTTTCTTTCGCCTCAACTAGAAAAGTTCGCTTGGAAGCGAGACAATCTGGCAAATTGCAGATGTCCTATCTGTGGTGATTCAAAGAAAAACAAGAACAAGGCCCGTGGGTTCTTCTTCCAGAAGGGAACCGACTTCTTCTACAAGTGTCACAATTGTGATGCCAGTTTTTCTTTGTATCGATTACTTGAACAGATTGCCCCAAACTTAATGAAAGAGTATTCCCTAGAGCGGTGGAAGAATGGAGAGACAAATAAATCGAACTACGTAAAACCGAGGGAAAAAGAGATGTTCAAGTTTTCGAAACCAAACCCAAAACCCAGACCAGAAATTCTAAAGGGTGTGCCTTGTATCAAGGAATTACCCAAAGATCATCAGTGTATTGAGTTTGTCAACATGCGAGGTATTCCAAAGGAACACTGGGACAAGTTATACTACACAGATAACTTCGGATCGTTCATGAAAAGAATTGATCCAGATCGTTATGATGTAGTAGGAGCAGAACCCAGACTTGTCATACCGTTCTTCAATAAGGATGGGGAAGTTGTAGCAGCACAAGGACGTTCCATCAATTTCAAAGACGATGCCAATCGAAGACGAACTGTCAAGTATCTCACAGTAAAGAGCGACAAGTCTTCTGATCGACTGTGGTATGGACAATGGAGAGTCAATCCAAAGAAAACAATTTACATCGTAGAGGGCCCTCTCGATAGTCTATTCTTGCGTAACTCAATTGCAATGGTTGGTGCCGGCGCACTTGATCAAATCCCAGCACATCTCAAGCACAGTGATGGTGTCTATGTATTGGACAATGAACCAAGGAACATTCAGATAGTTCGATATAACGAAAGACTGATTGAACTCGGCAAGAAAATTTGCATTTGGCCTTCTGCTGTCAAGGAGAAGGATATCAATGATATGGCATACAACAAATCGACTCGAACGATCGAGAAGGTTATCAACGACAACACATTTAGTGGGATGAAAGCAACCCTCAAACTAAATCAATGGAGAAGAGTATAATATGAGAGTTTTGGATAGAGGACATGTTCAACTCGTCGATCACATGGGAAGTGATTTGACCGTTTGTAATGCAGCAAGAGTTTCATTCAATAAAGAAAGTGATTGGTGTACAGACGAAGCAGCAGTCACCCGACTTGCCGAAAGTGGTTCCCAATACCACCCAGAGGACGTAAGGGATTTGTGTGATGGTGATAAGAAGTTGATCCGTTACCTTGCGACTCATGGACATTGGACGCCCTTTGCACATCCGCAGATCACGTTGAGAATCAAGGCACCCGTGTCGATTCGCACTCAGTTCTTCAAGCACAAGCAAGGATTCGTTGAAAACGAGATCTCTCGTCGTTATGTTTCATTCGAACCAGAGTTTTACTACCCATCCTGGCGAGGGAAACCAACGGATGGTGCAAAGCAAGGCAGTGATGACTTCATTTCGGTTCATCCTGAGGCAGAGAAGAACTTTGATAATGTGATGCGTCTTGCAATGTATACATACAATGAACTACTTCGTAATGGAGTCGCTCCAGAGCAAGCACGATTCGCTCTCCCGCAGGGAATGTACACGGAATGGTTCTGGACGGGTTCTCTTGCTGCGTATGCAAGATTCTATAAGCAACGCATCGATGAACACGCACAATGGGAGATTCGAGAATACGCGGCGACGATTGGTAGGGTAATTCAACCCCTTTTCCGTGAATCGTGGAAGTATCTCACGGCATAAATAATAAAAAAGGAGTCTATTTTATGCCCTCAGCATATCACGAAATAATAATCGAACAGGGTGAAACCCTATCATTATACTTGACATTCAAGGACGCAACTGGTGCAGTTAAAGATCTTTCTGGTCACACCGCCGATATGATGTGTCGTCGATCTGCTCTTGCAGACGCTATTTTGTTTCATGCTCAGGGTTCTATAAATGCAGACGACAGTGTATCCTTTTCTGGATTAACTGGTGGTGGTTTGACTGGTGAATATACTCCGGGAAATACATTTGCAGGGACTGCTGGTTCGGGTGGAATAACTCTGAACTCAAGCAGTGCAGGTGCAACTGGCACAACTGGAGGAATTCTCATTAATATGGATGCTGCTACCACTAAGAATCTACCACGCGGAAGATTCTTTTATGATCTAGAAATTAATCAACAAGGAACTGTGACTAAAGTTATTAGTGGTAGATTTGAAGTTCTTGGGGAGATCTCTAGATGAGTCAGAACCGAGTAGAAATTCAACAATCAAATCCAAGCATAACCATTGCATCTAACGCTGGTTTACCGGGTCCAGTGGGTCCACAGGGTGATGATGGAACTGTTGCACAGGCAGGCGCTCCGGGAAACACAGGTAATACAGGAAACACAGGTAATACAGGAAACACCGGACCCCAAGGAACAACTGGTAACACAGGAAACACCGGACCCCAAGGAACAACGGGAAACACTGGTAACACCGGACCCCAAGGAACTGCTGGATCTGATTCTACTGTTGCTGGTCCTCAAGGAAATACTGGTAACACTGGTAACACCGGACCCCAAGGAACTGCTGGATCTGATTCTACTGTTCCTGGTCCTCAAGGAACTGCTGGTAACATCGGACCCCAAGGAACAACTGGTAACACTGGTAACACCGGACCCCAAGGAACTGCTGGTAACACCGGACCCCAAGGAACAACTGGTAACACTGGTAATACGGGCCCTCAAGGAACTGCTGGATCTGATTCTACTGTTGCTGGCCCTCAAGGAAACACAGGTAATACAGGAAACACCGGACCTCAAGGAACTGCTGGTAACACCGGACCCCAAGGAACAACTGGTAACACAGGAAACACCGGACCCCAAGGAACTGCTGGTAACACAGGACCCAGAGGTGCAGGAGGAACCCTTGCATTCCTTTATGTGAACGGACCCGTTGGTGCTTCTGGTGCTTCTCTCGAAGGATTGAGTCTTGGAGTGTCTGGTGCTGGTATCACATTGATTTTCAATGGTGGTGAGACAAATGCTCAGGTAACATTCGAAGTGTCAGCAACAGGTAATAGTGATGGTTCGGGTGATCCGGTTAATACTAGTACCGTGCGGGCCGCCGGCGCATTGATGGACGATGAACTTGCCACTGCAAGTCCTACATTCGCTGGTGTTTCTGCTGCTGGTATTAGTGCTGATATCGTTAACATTGGAAATGTGATTAAATTCACCAGTGGTATGACTGCTGCATCTATTGTTACTACAGTGAACGGTGTTTCTGGTGATGTTACGATTTCTGGGAGTAGCGAAGAAGACTTTACTACAGCACTGAAGAACAAACTCGACGCTATTGAAGCAAGTGCTGATGTAACCGATGCTACCAATGTAACATCAGCAGGTGCCTTGATGGATTCTGAACTTACATCTATAGCAGACGTTAAGGCACTGAACCAATCAGTCGTAACATCCGCACACCCCACATTTGCTGGTGTTTCTGCTGCTGGTGTCAGTGCAAACTTTGTAGATATTGGTGATCAGATCAAGTTCACCAGTGGTATGACTGCTGCATCCATTGTAACTACAGTCAATGGTGTGTCTGGTGATGTCACACTTGTTGTCACCGATCAAAACTTTACCGATGATGATCATACTAAACTTAATGGTATTGAAGCAAGTGCCGATGTGACTGATGCTACAAACGTGGCAGCAGCAGGTGCATTAATGGATTCAGAACTTTCATCTATCGCAGATGTCAAGGCATTAGATCAATCAGTAGTATCCGGTGCAAGTCCTACATTCGGCACGGCCAACTTCACTGACGCTTCCAATAAGCGTCTGATGACGGATGCACAGGAATCGAAGTTGGACGGAATTGAAGCAAGTGCTGATGTAACCGATGCTACCAATGTGGCAGCAGCAGGTGCATTAATGGATTCTGAACTTGCGTCTATAGCAGATGTCAAGGCACTAGATCAGTCAGTCGTATCAGGTGCAAGTCCAACATTTGCCGCAACCAACTTTACTGGAATCACACACACTGACGAGAATTTTACTGCTGCCGATCACACTAAACTTAATGGAATCGAAGCAAGTGCTGATGTGACTGATGCCACTAATGTAGCATCTGCGGGTGCATTAATGGATTCCGAACTTGCGTCTATTGCAGATGTTAAAGCATTAGATCAATCAGTAGTATCCGGTGCAAGTCCTACATTTGCGGCAACCAACTTTACTGGAATCACACACACCGACGAAAACTTTACTGCTGCCGATCACACTAAACTCAATGGAATTGAAGCAAGTGCTGATGTGACCGACGCTACCAATGTGGCAGCAGCAGGTGCATTAATGGATTCCGAACTTTCGTCCATTGCAGATGTCAAGGCACTAGATCAGTCAGTCGTGTCTGGTGCAAGTCCAACATTCGGAACAGCCAACTTCACTGATGCATCAAACAAGCGGTTAATGACAGATGCACAAGAATCAAAGTTGGATGGTGTGGAAGCAAGTGCTGATGTAACTGATGCTACCAACGTGGCGGCAGCAGGCGCACTAATGGATTCAGAACTTACATCCATCGCAGATGTTAAGGCACTAAACCAATCAGTCGTAACAACTGCACATCCAACATTCGCTGGTGTTTCTGCTGCTGGTGTTTCTGCCAACTTTGTAGATGTCGGCGATCAAATTAAGTTTACCAGTGGTATGACTGCTGCATCTATTGTTACCACCGTAAATGGTGTTTCTGGTGATGTTACGATTTCTGGGATTAGCGACGAAAACTTTACTACAGCACTGAAGAACAAACTAGATGGTATTGAAGCAAGTGCTGATGTAACTGATGCTACCAATGTAACATCTGCCGGTGCCTTGATGGATTCAGAACTTTCATCTATAGCAGATGTTAAAGCATTGGATCAATCGGTAATATCAGGTGCAAGTCCAACATTCGGAACGGCCAACTTTACCGATGCGTCTAACAAGAGGTTGATGACGGATGCACAGGAATCGAAGTTGGACGGAATCGAAGCAAGTGCTGATGTAACCGATGCTACCAATGTAACATCTGCCGGTGCCTTGATGGATTCTGAACTTACATCTATAGCAGATGTTAAGGCACTGAACCAATCAGTCGTAACATCCGCAAATCCAACATTCGCTGGTGTTTCTGCTGCTGGTGTCAGTGCTGACATAGTTGATGTTGGAAATATGATTAAGTTTACCAGTGGTATGACTGCCGCATCTATTGTGACTACAGTGAACGGTGCATCCGGTGATGTTACGATTTCTGGTGGTACAGTCACCTCCTCTTATTCGGGACACCTTGAATCTGCAATCGTGAAAACATACTACCTCGATCCCAGAGTTCCTGTAGGAAGAACCGTGACTGAGTTCTACGCAATCTGTGGAACTGGTGGATGTTCCGCTGTTATTGCTGGACAAAACGGAACAATCTCTACGATCAGTGTTTCTCCTACTGGTGCGACTGGATCTCTTGCGAATACCACACTTCCAGTGGGGGGTACTCTTGACATGACTCTTAGTAGTGTAGTTGGATGTTTCGATCTCCGATTTGCAGTGAGGTACACGCAATGAATTGGTTCGGCGGAGTAATGAACGGAAATAATACTGCAATGGAATTTCAGATAGAATTTTCCAGTGCCTTCGGTACAGTTCAACAATTAACAAAAGGTAGTGGTAGTGGTGCAACTGGGGATCATATTTATATTGATTGGGGTGATGGTAGTGCAATTCAAAGATTCAGTGATATAGCAAGCGGCGCAGGGCATACATATGGCGGTACTGGACCATATAGAATTAGGTCTTGGCAACAAGACTTTGATATAAATAATCCAGACAATGATTGGGCCTTTGACAATTTCTATAAGTATAGTAACACCGACGAAACCCTATGGAGGGGAATTGCCACCACCCTCTCGGCCGCATCCCAAATAATTAGTTTTGGTTTGATTATGTACAATGCCAAAGGCGATGGGAATGGATTACAATTCGGAGAAAGAAGATTCGTCCCCGGGTGGGATATGGCTCACGTTCAGAATTACCCAATCATTTCCTCTACATCTGAGAAAAATCTGCAACGCTTCTTTCAATCTTCTAAGGGTTATACAGCGATATGGAAAGATCCATACGGAAATAACAAAAAACTGTATTGGTTCGACCATCCAGATTACTCCCCGGGTGTTTTCTCACTAAGTTTTTTCGGTCAAACTGACTTTAACTGTTATGTTGGTGGGTGGAATATGAGCAATACCACTAACCTTGCAAGTATATTTCGCTCCACTGCTTTTAATAATGACGGTGTAGATGATCTCAATAATTGGGATACATCGAATGTTGGATCCTTTTCTCAAACTTTTAGATCTTGCACTACATTCAATCTTGACCTTTCTAGTTGGTCCTTTGCGAGTGCAATTTCACTACAGAGAATGTTTCAGAGTGCTAGTTCCTTTAACCAAGATATTAGTGCGTGGGGAACGAATGACGGTGGTATGTCCACTGGTGCCGGTCCTTTTTCTAATATGTTAGACGGCACTGCTATGTCTGTTGAAAACTATAGTAAGTGGTTAATCTGCCTCGCAAACTGGGCATTTGATAATAATCTCACTGGTTCCGAACTTCTCGGTGCGAATGGGTGCGAATACGACAACACAACCTACAACGGCATCGGGTCGGGTGAATACACGGATGCTGTAAGTGCGAGAAATTATCTAGATGCCACGTTGAATTGGACGATAAGCGGAGACAGTCAAGTATAATGCCACAATTTATAGCAACTCAAACTACATGGTGGATCGCACATAACGATGATGATGTCGTGCATAGTGGCACTATAACTGAGGGTCTTAGAGTTACAACTGGTCAACCAAATCTAGAAACCTTCGACAATCGAAGAGACTGGGAAGACCGACTGTTGATCCTAAATAACAATGTCGATCTATATGAAGACGAGGAAGAAGAGTTGATTGATCCAAATGAACTCGATGAGATTCTTTACATGGATCAGGTGGATCATTTGTTATACGGTGACAAACAATTCAGACATGTTGCGAATCCATATCGCAGAGAAGATACATAGTAAAAAGGAGAATTACAATGAAATCATTATATCCAATGGCAGACATCATGACCCTCATGACTAAGATCGAGGGTAACATCACCAAACTCGGTGTGATTTACACCTCAGTAGAAGAACGAAACGCAATCGACGAAGGTCTGATTGACCAGTTTGTTGTGACAGCAGGACAGTTAACCACTGCTGCCAATGCACTCAAGGGCATCACTTTCGACGGTGGATAAACTTTACGGTTATTGCTTGACGCTCGTATTTGTTCTGCTATAATACATAACTTATTGATATACAAAATTCAGAGGAGTGACACTTATTATGTGTGATGAATTACCTACGCTATACCAGTCTTTTATTCACCTATCACGGTATTCCCGTTGGTTGGAAGAAGAAGGACGCAGAGAGACCTGGCCCGAAACGGTTGCCAGATATTTTGATTTCTTTGAGACCCATCTCAAGGAAGAATGTAATTTTAAGGTAACGAAAGATCAGAGGAACGAACTTGAAAAAGCAGTTCGTGAACTCAAGATCATGCCTTCCATGAGAGCGTTGATGACTGCTGGTGAGGCACTGAGACGCGACAATATTGCAGGATACAACTGTGCATACTGCGAAGCGAGTCGTCCTCGTTCCTTCGATGAGATCCTCTACGTTCTCATGTGCGGGACAGGAATGGGTTTTAGCGTAGAACGTGATGTCGTAGATAGACTTCCAACGATTGCAGAGGAATTTGATGCGAGTGATACAGTCATTGTCGTCGGTGATTCGAAGATGGGTTGGGCGAAGGCCTACAAAGAACTCACCTCGCTACTCATTGGTGGTCAGATACCACAATGGGACTTATCAAAAGTTCGTCCTGCGGGAGCAAGACTTAAGACCTTCGGCGGTAGAGCATCTGGCCCGCAACCCCTTGAGGACTTATTCCGATTCACGGTGGAGACTTACCGTAAGGCCGCAGGTAGAAAACTCACTACCGTCGAGTGCCACGATATCATCTGTAAGATTGCTGAAATTGTTGTAGTCGGTGGTGTCCGTCGCTCTGCTCTTATCTCATTGTCATCTCTTACTGATGAACGAATGAGAGATGCAAAGACTGGACAGTGGTGGGAACATAACGCACAACGGGCCCTTGCAAACAACTCCGTTGCATATAAGAGTACACCCGAAATTGGTACGTTCATGGAAGAGTGGTTGTCTCTCTATAAGTCAAAGAGTGGCGAGCGAGGTATGTTTAGTCGTGCTGCATGTCAGGATCAGGTAAAGAAGATCGTTGACGAACGCCGAGATCCAAACTACAACTTCGGAACCAACCCATGCAGCGAAATCATCTTGCGTGATCGTGAGTTCTGTAATCTAACAGAAGTTGTCGTTCGTGCTGATGACACAATAAAGACTCTCAAGGAAAAGGTTCGTCTTGCAACGATCCTCGGAACATGGCAGTCTACCCTTCTGAACTTCAAGTACCTGTCTAGTGAGTGGACGAAGAACTGTGAAGAAGAAAGACTTCTTGGTGTTTCTCTCACGGGTATCATGGACAACGAACTGCTTAATGGTTCTACCAACGGTAAACTTGCAGGAACCCTCGAAGATCTCAAGGCACATTCTGTTGATATCAACAAGACATGGGCAAAGAAACTACACATCAACCAATCTGCTGCTATCACTTGCGTGAAACCAAGTGGAACAGTTTCGCAGTTGGTCGATGCTGCATCTGGTATTCATGCTCGACACAATCCTTATTACATTCGTACCGTCCGTGCGGATATCAAGGATCCTCTGTGTGTGTTCATGAAGGAAAAGGGTTTCCCATGTGAACCAGATGTAATGAAACCAGAACACACGATGGTTTTCTCGTTCCCACAGAAGTCACCTGATAAGGCGATTTGTAGAACGGATCTGACTGCCATCGAACAACTTGAACTTTGGTTGACATACCAGAGACATTGGTGTGAACACAAACCTTCTATCACGGTTTCCGTTAAGGAAGACGAATGGATGGAAGTTGGTGCATGGGTATACGATCACTTCAACGAGATGTCAGGAGTTTCATTCCTTCCATTCTCAGATCACACATACAGACAAGCACCATATCAGGATTGTACCAAGGAAGAGTACAATGAACTATTGAAGACGCTTCCAGAAAACATCGATTGGTCTGGCCTCGGAGAGTACGAGAAGGAAGATCAGACCGCTGGAACACAAACATTTGCATGTACAGGCAACTCTTGTGAAATCGTAGATTTAACAAACTGATCTAAAACATAAAGGAGAAAAATTATGAAAATGATCAATGCTATTATTACATCATGTCTTTTCAGCGGAGTTGCTGTAGGACAGGATATGGACAACGACGCATTCAGTCTTGTCCTCGCTGATGCCTCAACAAGAGCATCACTCAATGACAATCATCTCGGCATCAACGTCGGTGGTTTCATTCAAACTGGTTGGGAGTATTCCAACGGTGGTGGACTTCCCGCCCAAAATGGGTTTTCGGTTGACCGCGCCCGTCTTACCTTCTCAGGAGATACGGGTAACGAGAGTTTCTCTTACCTCGTCAGTGGTGAATGGTCGGACGCCACCAACAGTTTCGATCTACTCGATGCTGTCGTCACTCTTCGTATGTTCGAAGAAGCAAACATTCGAGTCGGACAGTTCGTTCCCCAGTTCTATGCTGGATACGTCACTGATCCAACTCAACTCACAACCCTGAACTATAGTGTCACGGCACTTACCTTCGGACAGGGACGCGGTGCAGGTGTTGAGGCCTTCCGATCATTCGGAGACTTCGAAGTCAGTGCCTTCTACAACAATGGTTTCGATACTGCTGGTGTAGGAGTTGGTGACAACAAGTATGCTATCGGTGTCGCAGCGAATTATCATGTGAATGATTCGGTATCACTCAACGGTGGTTGGGCATATGATTCTGTCACGGAAGGTGTAAACAGTTTCACCTTTGGTGGTACACTCACCGAGGG
>Ga0098059_1000412_pt1 | contig 27387 bp, 12 predicted proteins | sample 20_taG_FD_92580 | JGI IMG/M metagenome (GOLD analysis project Ga0098059, IMG submission 92580) | Marine viral communities from the Subarctic Pacific Ocean - 20_ETSP_OMZ_AT15318 metaG | ecosystem: Environmental > Aquatic > Marine > Oceanic | place: Subarctic Pacific Ocean | collected 2015-01-19
AATCAGGAGCGTTTGTATATGGTCCTCCTGAAAATAAAACAGTACCATTAGTGTCTTTTATGTCCCATGTTGTTTCGGATTGGAACTGATCCAGGTTAATATTAACCATTGCTGGTACACAAACTCCTGGTGGTGGAGGTGGTGGATTAGGCATACATTGCGGTACTGTTCTTGTAGAATACAAACCAGTATTGAAACTAACTGTTGGATAACTAACAATAGTATCCTCACAAATAGAAACGTAATAACTACCATTCATTCCATCTCCATAAGTATCTCTCATTAGAAAAACAACTGTTGTTGTTGTGTCAGCTATATAACAAGTGTCTAAATGATTAGTGTTAGATTGCGTGTAATAACCTGGCGCGGCATAAGATATAGTATCTCCATATAAACTATCAGCATATAAACACCAATAAGTTTCAGAGGGATAAGAATCTGTTGTAACACTTATAACGCATTCTTTTTGTCCAAACGTAAATAATGGTAGTAGTAATAATATTAATAATTTATTCATTTTTCCAATTTCCTTTTCTAGCAAAGTTAATCATTTCTTGTTTATTTGCAAATTTATATATTTCATCTCGTTTTTTAGCTTCATCATAACCACCTTCAATCCAACTTCCGTCTTCGTTTTGAAACAAAGTTGGCCAAGCCTCTTTTTTGTTATTGTCCGACATTAAGTGGGTTGAATGAGAACCATCGGGATTTTTTCTAACTCCTTTTCTTCCTTTTACTTTTTGATAATTTTTTTCTACGACCTCGTCAACATCAACAGTTTCTTGTTTAATTTTATTTTTTAAAGGAGACCACCCACTCCATCCATTCATTTTAAAAGTCATATTAAAAATCGCTCATTAATTGTTCGTTTATTTCTTCTTGTACCTCTTCTCTTGTTGCTACCATTTTAAAACTTAAATCAGCTTGAAATCTAGCTACTTCTTCGTCATCTTTAAATATTATAATAGTAGGTACAACAGCTATTTTATGTTTTTTCTGCAGTTCTACATCTTTACTTACGTCTATATAAGAATACGTTTGAACGTCCTCTAAGTTATGAGCCCAATCTACTTTGTTCGCTTCGTTCCAACTAGCGTTAAATACAGTCACTTGTATCTGGCCGTGAGACGTTCCAGCTATTATCATAAATATAATAATTAATAAATAAGCTGTCCATATCTTGTAAATTGGTTTCATCTATTATAGATTTTATCTTCAATTTTTTCTAGAGTCTTTTTCATTTCCTCTATGTCTGATTGAGTTGTCATTATTGTTTGTCTAATCATCTGATCCTTCATATCAAACTCCATCCTCGTAACTTCAGCGTCAGGTATTTCCTCTAAGATTTGTTCTTTCAAAATATTAACATCTACTTGTACTGGTTTTTCCTTTGCCTCTTGTATCTCAGACATAAGAGAATACCATCCACCTACTACAACGGCTATACCAGCCGCTACCATTCCCATGGTTTTTATACTCATTTTGAAAGTAGTGTCCTCGTTTAATTCTTTTGCCATTCTATTTTTTCTTTTTAGGTCGATTTTCTACCCATCTTTTTTTTCTATTCTCTATATCCTCTGAAGTCTCTACATAAGTACCTTCTATTTGCTGTTCTATCTTTTTTTGATCTTTTTTCTTTTTTTCTTCTTCTTTTTTTATTTCTTCTTTTTCTTTATCGATTACTTCTTTAGGCCTAGCGTCAACGACAGTCCAATTGTATTTTTCTTTCTTTTGCTTAACCGGCGATTCTTTAAATCCCGAAAAACCTTTCATTTTATATCCCATAATTTAAAATATTGTGTAATTAACTCCTAATTTAAAATCATACCATTCTCTATTCCAGTATTTGTTATATTTCGCTTCGACAAAATACCCTAAATTCTTGTTTTGTTTTATTCCAAATATAATTCCTCCAGAATAATCATACCACTGGTCTTCTTCTATGTAATTATGGTAAGAAAATTCACTTCCATTATCGTAATGATAAGGCATTAAACTACCCCAAGCGTGCAACCAAGTCGTCTTAGAATATTTGTAATAATCAAAACCAAGTACTATAGAGTGTTGTATAAGTTTGTCTAGTTCATTTCTTTTCTTTTCGGTGTAATCAGATAACACTTGAGGTATAACAACCGCCTCCCAAACCTCAGAGCTTGTCGCTACTATATTTCCGTTTGGATCAGTGTATATAGAGTTGTAAACATCTACGTTGTAACCTTCTTGCAGCGCTAAATACGTGTAGTGTAAATTACCGCTTGACAACATCCATTCATCTAAAGGATTGTAACCATAAGGTTCCGCTAATCTATGTGCGGCTCCAATATTAAACGATAGATTTTTACTTTTTTTATGTCTAAGTCTTTCCGATGCTTCGAAGTATTTAATATCCGCAAAACCATCTTGTAAATATTCTATTTTAAAAGCGAAGTAATTTACACAAAGCGGATCGTCACAATTGTCATCAGAACTATATCTAACGAAATGATGTTGATCTATGTAACTAACACCTTCTTGTCTTTTGTAGTCTATCTCAAATAAGTATTCAAATCCCTTTACTTTACCTACTGTCGCCGCATCGCTATAATTAGACTCAGTACCATCGTAAAAAGCTTTTGCTTTATTTTCATAACCAAATCTAGCTATCTTACGGAGACCGATCGTTAAATTATAATCGTAAGGCGTCGATATAGTTTGAGTCGACAATCCGTTATCAACTGAAAATATCTCTACGTCAGACAAAGATGTACCACCGTTTATAGCAGCATAAAACGTAGAAAACTTTAAGTTTTTGTTTATAGCTTTGTTAATATCTGTTTGCCCGAAGACAAGATTAGATATTAGTAAAAATAATATTGTTAAGTTTTTCATTTATAAATATATCCTTTTATGTAAAATCACTTGTTTTTGTTAATTTTTAATCATGATAAACACAATAACCACTCTTACTGCTAGTTGTCATACCGCATTGCTCCCCAACTTTTTCATGACCTTTTGGGTACTTGTATTTACATTTTACTTCTTTACCATCAGTTCTTTCTGGTTTTTTCTCGTGAACGGTACAGTGTTTTTTACCTTCAACCACTGGGTTTTTACACACTAAACAAGTTAGTTGCTTACCTTCTTCTTTTTCTTTCTTTTGTTTTTCTTTTCCTTCTTCTACTTTTTTCTTTATTTCTTCTTTTTTCTTTATTTCCTTTTTTATTTTAGTTTCTTCTTTTTTCTTTATTTCTTTTTCTATTTTAACCTCTTCTTTAGCTTTTAAAACTTCTGGAGATTTTTCTAAACCTAAATCCCAAGGATTCCAACCTAATGTTAATGCTAGTTTATCAAAAAACTCAGTTTCACTTTTAGAGGCTAAAATTAAATTCTGCGCCTTTTGAACGGCTCTATCTAAAGGAATGTTAGTCGTAGCTGATATTAAGTTTGCTACAGAGTTAAATCCTGGGTTTTCTATATTCCAACCCATTTTATCGATAACATCCTCATTAAATTGTTCTGTTTGTATAGCTGAATATAGTTTTCTTAATTTCGATCCTATAGTTGGCGACAAATTAGCGAATTCAAGTATGGTTCTAGTGTGGTCAGCGTTCCAATCTTTTTCGTCTTCTTTTGAATATCTTAAATAAGCGTTTTTAATAGTCACCGAAATAGCACCAGTTAATCCAAATCCATTTAAAATAGTATCAATCATACCATTAGCTACTCTTTCTTGTTTGGTACCCCATTCTTCTTCGTCACCTAACGCTGCCCAAAGTGCTGTTTGTAAACTAGTAAATATAATATTTTGTACAGCGCCATAATAAGCTATTTTACCAATATTCTCTTTTACTGATCCCCTACCATTTTTAAGATCTGAAACCGCCTTCAACATTATCCTAGTGTACTGCATTGGAGTGTTCTTAAACGCTAATAATAACCTACCTAAACCACCTGCTTGTTGTTGCGATATAAGATCTGGTCTTGATGATTGTTGTCCCATCTCTGTTTTTTCTTGGAAATCAATCCAAGCTTGTGCTTCCGCTTCTTTAGTGGACATACCTTGTTTTTCGTACGCTATAACTTTACTTCTGTAAAAAGTAGCTCCACCAGAAGCAATAGCGAAGCTATCCGCGATTTGCGTAGGTAAAAATCCTTTTTCTAAACAATAAGCGATTAATGCTTTAGTAGGATTTTTTGCTCCTTGTAAACGCTCTGCTATCTCTGCCTCGTTAACAGTTCTTGTATTACCTTCTCTTCTTTGTTTTAACATATCAGAGTTAAATATGTAAGCAAAATCTTTTGAAAATTGAGGTACATTAGAAAGTCTTTTACCAGCTTCTAAAATATTATTATCCCCCATACCTACGTAGTTAACAGCTGATATTGTTTGTAAAAACGCTGATCTCATGTTGAAAAACATAATAGCACCAACGGAATTGTTAACCCAGTTGTTCCAAGCGTTTTCTATTCTACCAGGTTTACTTCTGTTCGTACCGTACTCCATACGATACAACATATCTTCTAAAGCCTCAACATGCTCGTTACCGTAGGCAGCTCTTAATTTATTCTTATTTTCTTCTGAGAATATTTGGTCAACATTATGTTTCCAACCTTTTAAGAAATCTGCTCTACCAACACTACCTGTTACTTCGCTCAAGTCAAAAGCGATGTTTTCTACTGTCCAATATTCTGATGGTTTTATATAACCATTTTCTTGTCCAGATAAAATACTTAATTTTTCAGCAAAAGCTATCAATTCTGGATCGTTATTAACAGCTTTTATTAATTTTTCTTGAGTAGTAGGAGCTAACCCAGGAATTTCAAACCCAGCGTCCGTCCAAAGTTTTACTCTTATAGCTTGCTCTTTAGTAAAGTTTGTTCCCTCCACGTTATCCTTTAGACTTTTCTTAACAACTGGAAGTTCTTTTACCAAAGCTTTGTAATCGTTTTTAACTTGCTGTTTTTTCTGGTTTATTTGATTGTTAGCTAAAGCAAAAGGTTTAAATAGTTTTTCTTGGAAAAATGCTTTTTGATTTTCCCCAAGAGCACCACTTGTTATATATCTATAAGTAAACGTTTCTAAATCATAAGCAGATGCTGGATATATTATGTCTCTTACACTAAACCTTTGATCACCTCTTATTGTTCCCTCTGCTTTTGAAAAAACTTTTTCTGCTCCAATCTCAGTAGAACTTTCTAAGATCTCGTTAAACGTTTTGTTTAAATCTACATCAGGTCCAGTTAAAGAGTATTTCGAATCTATATTACTAGAAGGAAAACTTTCGTTTATTTCATTCAATGATATTTCGTAATCAGGATCAACTAAAACAGATTTACCACCAGATTTTAACATTCCAGGTGGATAAGTATTAAACATAGCTTGCACATCTTCTACTATTTGTTGGCCATCGTCTACAAAGAATATATCACTAAAACCATCCCATATTAAGTTTTGTTCTATCCATTTAGCCTTATCAGTTCCTTTTACGGTTATAGGTTTGCCATCTGGTCCCATTACTCCTAACCCTGTTATATTTTCTAACGGTAGACTTACTCCGTTTTGTTCTAACCAAGCCTGTATCGCGACAGCTGCTCCCGGTTGTCTTGCTGTTAATATAATAACATTATCAACACCGTATTTTTCAATTTGATTTTTAAACTTTTCAAATAAAGGACCTTTTTTGCTTTCTTTAACATTTACAAAATCATCAAAATTAAACTCATAACCTTTTTCTGTAAGGCCACTAACTACATTGTGAAAATCATGTGATGCAATCTCTATTTTTCCTAAAGTTGGATGCGTTGCTACTATTATATTCTTACCACCTTCTTCTAAAGTACCGTCAAAATCAAATACACTAGCACTTCTTTCTATACCGTTTCTTCTAGCTACTTGAATATTTTGAATAGCTACTTCTTTTTTTATAGTGTTAACAACTGATTGCTTACGATCAAGATCGATTGCTATTTTTATTTGCATGTCCTTTAAGCTTTCACCGCGAATACCTTGGTATTGGCTTAGTATTCTTGGACTTAAAAGATTGAATCTCTTAGTATCGGTTATATTTGTTTTACCATACTCGTCTAATATATCAAAATGACCATTATGTCCTAAAACTTGACCATAACCAGCAAGCTCTACTTCTAACTGAGCGTTAAATAAAGCATCGTTTATATTCCCATTTTTATATTCGTACATTAACTGTATAACGTTCGCGTCGACTTTAGACATAGAAGCAGCATGTTCACCTTTCCATAGGATAATCTTTTCACCCTTTTTATTTGTAGTCCACGTGACACCCTTGTCTTTTGGGTTAAATGTAAATTTACCATTTAACAAATTATAACCATCTAATCTTGACAAACCTCTAAAACCACCAACTAAATTAGATTGCATTTTAAATAATTGTAGTAGAGCAGCTTCGTTTAAACTACCATCCTTTAACTTAACCGCCATAGATTTGTATATAAGCTTTAAAGCACCCATATTAGCGTTGTTAGCTTTTTCTATTTTTTCAATTAAGCCAGTTTCTTCAATTATTTTTTTAGCTTGTATTTTCGTTATTTCACCTTTAGCTATTCTTTCGTTTAAGTTAATTATCTCCTTAAATATACCGTTACTTTTCAAAGGTGTAGATTTGTTATATATAGATATATCTTTGGGATCAAAATCTAATACAATACCTAACTCTTCTGCTGTTTTTGACATTCCTATAACATCTTTATGATCTTGTAGATGTTCTCCTTTGTTGTCCTTAGCTGTTATATCTAAATATCTATCACCTCCTTTAAAGCCTATAAATTCTAAACCAAGGTAATCTATAACCTCTTTAGGAAGAACATCCATAAGCTCTTTAGCATTAAGAACCATATTGTCTCTTATGTCTTTTCTATCTTTAACCCCAACCCCTACAACGTCTTTTAAAACCTCTGGGCTTATGCCCGGTACACTAGTTTTTATAAACTGAACAAAATCTCTAGTTTCACCGTCCATCACTCGTTTGGTATCGTATTGATCAGCTATAAAAATTTTAATATCATCATTAATATTTTCAAGAGCTGGATTGTTCATTATTTCGTCAATTACCTTCAGTATATCTCCCTCGTGTTGTTGATAGTATGGCTCGACAACTCTTGATATTAATGCCGTTGCATCTTGGAAGTATTGAGAATTGTTATATTTATATTGAAGCGTAACTCCTGAGGCTGATTTTATTTCTTTTGGAGTAGCGTATAAATGAGCGTTATCTCCAGTTAAAGAAAATTTAACATCCATGCCTCTATCGAGCATCATAGCTGCTTGCATAATTTGTTGTTTATCAACACCATGAGTTTCTTTAAACTCTGGATTATTCGTCGCTTGCATAACAGCGTCTTTAAACAAAATATCTGACAAGTGTTGTAGCGTTCCTTTTGTTGTCATGTCCATTCTAACTATCTTATGTATTTCAGCGTTAGTTAATCCCTCGGCTTTTAAATCTGCTATTTGATTTGTTTTTAAAAGTTTTTCTAAGAAAGCTTCTCTAACCTCTGGTGTGAACTCTTTTTTCTCCCTTAAACTTGTTCCAGAATATATATCACCAGTTTTTAAATCTTTACGCATTTTAGATTGATCAGCATCCATACGTTCAACAACAATATCTGTAAACTCAGTAAAGTTTTCGTTCATTACTTTCTGAGGCATTTGATTATATATTAATTCTATTTGCTCTGTTATAAAATTAATATATAATTCTGTTGGCAAATAATCTTTAGTAACTTTACCTTCAAAACCATCTACCAGTTGTTTCCAGAACTTTCTACCTTCCTTACGTATTTTAGATTTAAAGTTTTCGTCATACACGCCTTCGTACTCTTTAACCATTACTTCTTGAACATTAGTAATCCAATTTTCGTAAGCCTCATTACCTTGCCCAGTGTTTTCGTTATATTCAAAACCAGGTATCGTATGAACTAGTTCAGATCTTTCGTTATAATCCTCTACTTGATCCATTAAATTTATAGAATTTTCAATTACATCTCCTTCTGTTGGTTCTCCAGGTACGTAGTTTAAATCTGTAAGATCTTCTGTAAACTGTTTGTCAAGTTTTTCAAATATAGCAGCTTGTCTTCTTGTGGCTATACTAGGAAGACCGTCTTTAGAACCAAAATAATAAGCGGCAAAGGGAACTGATTTTAATTTTCCACTTTCTTTATCTAACATTTGCGGTTGCCATGTTATCATTACGGCTTTCACGAAAGACTCTAAATTTTCAGAGTTAAACAATTCTTCATTTAAAGTTGAATGCAAGGGATTCGACCTATCGTATTTTTTTAACACCTCTTCAAAAGCTCCCCAGTTATTAAACATAAGCTTTTCTCTATGAGCGTTAGTACCAGCCCTTACTTTTGCTTGAAGTTCTTTGTCTTCATTTACGTAGTTCTCAGCTTCTTTAATTTTCTCTTCTAATCTTTCGTTTTCTTTAACTATCTCCTGTTGTGTTCTGTTTGGTTTATAATGTATATTAGCGGCATCTCTAACTATCTGTAGGTCTACTCCACCCCCACCTGATAAACTGTACGTAGGAACAACTATAGGGATTCCATTGTCGTTTAATGTGGTTGCAAAATCAACGTCTTTAGTTTTTAATTTAGATAAGAAAGGTATAACGTTTTTATTATCAAAGCTTCCGTTTATTTTTTCCCTACCACCATGTATAATGTCTTCAAGTACTTTAGCTATATTTGTAAAAGACGTATTGTTTTTACTAGTTATAACTCCTTCTAAATAATGAGGGGTGCCCTTTTCGTCAAGATAGAACCCTCCGTTATAAATAGCATTCATGGCGTCTCCTACGGCGGCTAACTTCTCTTCCATACCCGCTCTAGTATTCATATAATCTTTCCCAAATTGTTTTTCGTACTGTTTTAATCTCAAATTGTAAACCTCAAGAATTTCTTGCATTTGAGGGTCTGTAGATTTACTGAATTCGTTTTCTATAGTTTCTACTATTAACATAACCTCTTGATCAGTTTTAGTTGAAAGTATAATATGGTCAAACTCATGATGCACGGTATTCGAAGAAAATATATTACCGTTATTAATGTTATTTTCAATAGTCGAATTAGCCATTACAACTACGCCCTTACCTGAAAGCTCTTCTCTTAACGGTCCTGGTATTGCGTTTTCTAGTTGTTCTGGAGTTAAAATAAATCCATTAGCTTCACCTGTTAAAAATAATTGATCTATTTGGTTTTCGTTTAATCCAACGTAGTTTGTTAAATATTTAACAGCCTGCTCAACGGTTTCGAACGATTTTGCTTGATAAGGTATGTCGGGATTATTGTTTATTTCGCTAGCTTTAATTATACCCTCTGTTTTGTAATTGTTTAGATGGTTTAATTTTAGTTTTTGGTATTCAATAGACGCTATTTCTTTTATAATAGCATCTAACTCTGCTTGATTTTTAGCTTGCTCAAATGTACTTCCGTGGTTTTCGTATTGTTTCTTTGCCTTGTTTATCTCTCCTATAAACTTTCTTGCTTCAATATTTTGTTTTTCTATTTCAAGTTGCGCTTCGAATAATTTTTCAACAACTTCCTTATCAGTCCACTTTTGATCTGCATTATTTATATTTCCAAATACCTTTTGCGTAGCATCTACCGACGACATTCGTTCTATGTATTCTTTTTGAGTTATTTTGTTATCAGCTCTTTGTTTGTTTAAGTCTTTTCTTTGGTTGATACAGTATTCTGTAATCATTCCAGGATCAGCTTTTAGAGATCTTATCTTGTTTAAAACCCCATGATTCCATGTCGCCATAGTTGCTTTTCCACCACCCACAAATATTGGTGTTGTTAAAAAAGCCGTAGCACCAGCGTTAACAAGTGGATTCATATTAAATTGATAACCATCAACAACATGGCCTAATCCAAGTTGGGTATTTCCCTCTTGCAAAACCTCAGTCAAAGACTCCATTACAGTAACTTTGGACATGTCTATTACACCTTTTTTAATTCCCGCGTTTTGAATCGCCGCTTTAACATTACCTGCAATGAACAATTGGTAAGCATCACCTAGATTAGCGGTTACTGGTTTTGAAACTTTACCAATTAGAAAAACATTACTAATATTATCTAACATCATGTTTATTCCTCCCACGGTAAAAGCCATGTCTATTATCTCAGGGTTCTGGTCGACGATTCTGCAATACTCTTCTTGCTTTTCTTCTACTGACATGGATTCCCAATCTGCTCCATGTATAGCTTGGGCGTGTAACTCTAGCGCTTCTATATATACACCTCCTGACTCAGCTACAAAAGTATAAGCTCCTAACGAAAATATACTTGCTAGCAGAGTCATAGATTGATCACCTAAAGCAGCTTGCCAATTATCAGCGGTTACATTCCAATTTCCATCAGCGTCGTATAACATAGAGTTTGATGTAGTTATACTGTTTAATTCATCTTGGTATTTTTTAGATTTCAACAAATGCTCAACCATTTCCATGTTTTGGTATATCTCAACCATCTGGTATTGGTTTTCAATTTCTTTATACGCGTCTTCAAGGTTATCAAATCTAACGGTCATCATGTGTCCAGTCCCCTCACCTCCAAACATAGCGTTTTCACTTCTTGGATTTGACTTACCTATAATTTTATAACTCTTTAGTACTTCACCGTTTTTATCAACAAACTCATAATCTCCTTTTGGTTTTTCTTGAAACCAAACAGGTAAATCTAAATAACCATTTTTTTCAATTTCTGATTTACTAAAACTGTACATTCTGTTTAGCGGTATTCTTTGCTCTTTACCGTTTCCATCAAAAAAAGTTTTATACTCCCATGCCATTTGATCATACTCTTCCATAGTAAGATGTAACAACGCTGTTCCTTGACCAGGATCTATTACCGCGGTGCTTTGCGCCGCTTTCATCGCGGAATTATAATCCGTGTTCATCGATATAGTGAGTTTATCTTCGTTACCCACGGCCCAGTTTTTAAACTTTTCCTTATCTTCAAGTAAATGAGTCTTATCAATACTTTCTAAGAAAACGTTGAAATCATGGTACTGCTTAGGCATCTTAAAATCAATAAACTTTGCAATAGCACTTAAAAAATCGCTATTACCTACCGTGGGACCATACATATCAATAATACCTTCTTTTGCTTTAGCGTCGTGTATAACTTCGTCGAACGTTGTGTTTACAGCTAAAGTAATATTACCTAAAGCTTTGTTTAAATTTTCATTATTTTCCCAAACACCATTTGCCGCGCCCGCGTATCTTCTTTCATAATCTAAAGTAGCGTTTTTAACCCAATTAGGGTCTTCAGTGTAACCAGTTATCTCTCCGTTGTCGTCATAAGTTGGTATAACAGTATAACCTTCCATTATATCATTCATTATCTCTGTTGAAACTCTATCTAACTCAACCGCGATTTCCGCTGAAGCTATCTTGTATTGTGGAGAATCCATATAATACTGCATAACTTCCATAAACTTTGATGCCTTTACACCTTCTATATCCTTTGACGTGTAACCCAATTCTTCCCAAGTGTTGTTATGGATAGCATGCATTATAGCGTTGTCACGTTCGTTAAACTCAGGGCGCATGAACACCTTTGGATTCAGTGTTCCTAGGGACTCTTTCTCTACGCCCCACTCGGGTAGTTCTTCTACCTCGTTAATAATATTCCAAGCGCCGGAATAAATACCAAAATCAAAAAGAGGATCATATCCATCGCTATCTGGATCTGATAAATAATCAATCTGAGAATCAATAAGAGCATTTATTATATTAGCTCTTTGTTTGTTTGTGTTTTGTTTCTCTACTTGACCAGGTAAACCATCCTTTACAGGTGTTCTATATTGGAAAAGCCCCCAATCGTCAAAAGAAATTGTTTTCTTTGTGCCGTCGCCGTACGTGAACTCTAACACATCATGACCTGCTGCTTTCTCTACAATTTTTACATTAAGACCCCGTAGTTTTGTATTTAAATGTTTTCTAAGATCAGTTTCGTCCACCTTTCCATAAAACAGAGTTTCATCTACGTAAAACGTATTCGCAACTCTATCTCTATGGTATTGTTCCCTATAACCCACGTTTTCAGCGGCTTCCATAACGCTTAAGTATTCCGAAGCGCTAACCTGTTTTTCAAAACCGTTTTCATCTACAATCCACCAACCTGGTCTCTCTCGGAACTCAACGGTTGTTGTTGAATCATCTTCTGATCCCGAAGAACCATCTTCCGAACCTAATCCCGTACTCTCTGATGCTGTATTCGTCGACACTGCACTCGCATCGTCTGATGCAATGTCGTCTGTCTTTCCCATGTTTTCTACGTCAACTTTTGGGCCTTCGTACTCGTGGTTTGGAGTATTTTGTAATATTTCAATTTCTGATTCTGACGCGCCCATTTCTTTCGCGTTAGCTATTACTTCTGCTTTTGTCATACTATTTAATTTTTATTCCCCTTACTTGTTTTATTAACAGCCTTGTTTCTGTATTTTTCAATTAGTTCCTTTGCTGAAGAACCTGGTGTTCTTTTAACCTGTCCTGTTTCTGAATCTATAACACCGTATATATCAGACATAACTTCTGTTATATAACTAGTTAATAACATTCCTAATACCTCTGTGTTCGCGGGATCTTTCATCCAAGCGTTATCCGTTGGCAATTGCTCACCAGTAGTTGGGTGTATGTAGTACTCAGGTTTTAATCCTTCTTCGTATTGTTCAGCAAATGATTTAGTTCTATTATCTCCTGCTAAATCCGTAAAAGCGACTCCAATTGTATTGTTAGGTCCAAAAGACTCAATATTATTAGCAACAATCTTACTTGTCCAACCTTTGTCAAACGAAGCTCCGGTTTTTTTATTCTCTTGAGTCTGTTGAGCTAGTTTCCAAACGAAGTTTTTAGTTCCGTAAGGCTCTGTTATAATAGGTGATTGACCTGCTTCTATATTTACCATGTCTTTCATCTTGAATTTACTAACATTGGTTTCACTTTCTCTTGATGCTCCCATTGGTGTTTCCATTCCAAATATTAGGTTACCAAACTTATCAATTTCCGGTGTAGTACCAACCTCTCCAAATACAGCTGAATTTAAAAAATGATTAGCGTCTTGCGTTCCTTTGTTCATTTTTCCTAAAACATTTTTAAAGTCTAATTTAGTAGTTTTAAAATCACTTACATCTCCCTTTAAATTAACAAGAGATTTTGCTATGTTTTCCATTTCTTTTCTTACAGCAACATACTCGTCGCTAGATTTATCAAACTTCTCTAGTTCGTTTGTTAAAAAATCTAAAGTTTTTCTTTGTTCTCTACAGAAATTATTTATTACAGGTTGTAATTTTTCAGGTATATAATTAAGATCAGAAGCGTGTTCGTCTGTATAACCATCTAAATTCCGTAAGGATTGAGATATAACCTCACCGAAATAAGCGTGCATATCACCGTAACCTTCTTGTTGTTTTTTTGTTGGTTTTCCCATTTGTTATGTTTTTAGCCGTTTATTTTAAAGACGGTTTACTTTTTCCATGTTTACATCTATTAGACCATAATTTACTCTATAATAACCATCTTCATACTTTGTAACAGCGCGTTCCTTACCTAGTTTTATTAAGTCTTGAGCCATAGTGCCTCTCCATACGGTAGCATCTCCCTTGTAGTTAAATTGGTATATAGGTATACCTGAATCTGAATATTTTATTTTAACTATGTTTTCCTTCAATCTTTCGTCAGACACATCATCCATTGGCGAAACAGCGGAACCTATACCTTCCCACATTTGTTGTTGCGCTTGTTGGTGAGCTGTTTTAGCGGTACCTAACCTATTAGCGGACATCGTGAACAACGTGTTAACCTTTTGTTTTTCTAAAGCTCTAGATTGCTCCGCTCCAGCTCGTTTAGTCATATCAGATTTCCAAGCGCCTTGTCTTTCCATTTTTTGTAGTGCTCCAGCTTGTGTAGCCGCTGCTTTTTGATTAGCAGCTTCTTGCTGACCAATAGAAGCTGATGATCTTTGTGTTTGTAATTGGCCTTGATTCGCCATAGCTTGCGCTAACCCCGCCACTCCAGAACTACCAGCAGCTCCACCCATTTGAGACATTATATTTGCTCTTTGTTGCTGTCCTTGTTGGGCTTCGAATTGAGCTTGTTGTTGGTTTACCGTGAGATCTTCCATAGTGTTTTCCATGTTAGCATACGGATTTGACACATCACCATAAAGATTGCTGGTGTCCAATCCCATGAACTTTCTTTTCATCGAATCGTATTCATCTTGAGACTCTGCTATTTCTTTTTTTCTTTTCCCTCCCCAGTCATAAGCTCCTAAAGCTGTTATAGCTCCGCTAATTAGTTTTAAAGGACTTCTTTTATAATTTTTTGACATAGTATATTGTTTTATCTATTTATAATTACATTTTTTATGATTTATTTACTGCTTTCGTCAAACTCAGCGGCTATAGAAAACATTTCTGATTCTTCTGTAGAATTATTTCTTATCTTTATTAACGAATAATAACCTAACAAGCTACTTAGATTAACCTTGTTGTCTTTACTAAACATTATAAAATCATCTACTCCCGGCGGACCATACTGAGCAGCTAAAATATCGTCAAAATCTGCCTCTATAATAGATTGTGCCCCGTTCCAAGGTGTTATATTGGTGACTGGTCCTATCATCAAGATATCTTCTCTGTCGGCTGTCATGTGAGGTGTTGTTGTTGAAGCCCACTGTCTATTTGGTCCTACTGGATTAGTATCTATATAATAGACAATATCACCAATTTGTACCGAAACGTTCAATTCATGTGGAAAAACTAAATTTATTATAGCCATATTATTTTATTGTTATATATATTGTTTTTTCTTCACTAGCGTTAACACCGTCGCTAACAGTAAACTTAATTTTATCTTTACCTGTAAACCCTGGGTTTGGCGTATAATTTCTATAGTAGACTCCACTGTCCGCGTCAACTTCTAATTTACCACGTTTAGGATCTTGCGTTATTGTTAGTGTTTTGCTGTATTTGTTATAATCTGTATCTAGCTTAACAAAGTCAATAGAATGTATAGTGTCGGATTCACGCGAACGCGATAAACCTCCTCCTAGTGCTTTTCTATTGTTTTTGTCTACAACTATATGTTGATCAAACGCGTTAGGTTTGTCTGTAACAAATAAATCTGGACTTAGAGTGTAAGTAACGTCATCTTGCCCGAAATACAAACGATTTATAGTTGTTGTTATAACCATAGAAGTGTCTCCACTTTTACTAAATTTAACTTGACCGTCGATACTAGGTTTGTCCTTTCTGTAAAAAGATAACGCCATTTGATTTTCTAATTTTACGCATGTATGTGATGTTATACGATTGCCTTCTATAGATGCTATTGAACCTCCCGCTTTGTAAGTAAAGGTTAACTGACTTCCACGTGTGAAAAAACCCTTTGTTTCAAGAATCACTATATTCTTACATTTAATCTCTTTGATTTTGTTTCTTATAGGTGCTCCATCAACGTTAACGCCAGTAACTTTCATTCCAGGGAATAAGCCATGGGTGTTTGATAAATATAATTCATTGGTAAATTTATCAAGTTTTTTATCACATTTGTCACAAGGTTCTACTAAGTGCTCTTCTATATCTACTAACTTAATAATCTTTTTAGTTCTTTTTATTTCACCAGAATACTTCATACCAACCTCTAAAGACGTGTTTGAATTAACCGTACTACCATCGCTAGAACCCTGAGCGACAACATCAAACTCATTAACGCATTCTATGTTTGCGCCCTTTTTTCTTTTTCTTATAGTTTGAACAGTTTTTTTAATAGCAATGTCATCTGTTACTAAATCTGGCAACATTAATCTATCTTTATTTATATATAAATTATTTCCAGCTCCAGCGACTAGTGTTGTAGTGTGAGTCGACTTGGTAAAACCAGGTGTCTCGGAAGAATAAGAATTACTTTGGCCAAAAATAGTGACATTTGATTGGGTTGTAGCGGTGTCACTTATAGTGGAGCTAGCCGCTCCGAAAGTGAACTTTGGATTGTTAAATTGCCAAACTCTCCATTCTAAAATACCAACTCTTATATGACTGTCGCTTTCGCTACCAATACCATCGTTGAAATAAATTTGAACATCTGCTTGTGGCGATATCTTTATATCGTAATACTCAGCAGTTAACCCGTTCGGTAACCTTGGTATTTCAACATTAAAAGAACTGCTTTTTTTAACGAGAACATTGTCCATTCTATTTAAAGCGATGTTACATCCTGAACTGTCTTTTACCGTGATATTTACTCTTGGATTATTCTCTCCATTCAATCTTATTTTTAAAGTTTCTCCTTTAGCGTTAAAAACAACCGCCGCTCCTTTTGATCTAGAGTGATCCACGCGAAAGTTGTTATTTACTAACGGCTCTAAAACATCATAACTATTAATAAAAAATCCAGTTATAAGTTTTTGTCGTGGATAACTTTTTCCAGGTAAAAACTTAACTGTATCCTCATGAAGAAACTCACTGGTTTCTAAACTTAAATCCCCTTTTAAATAATTCCACATTATAGCTTGTTCCGTAGTTTCGAATAAAGGTTTGTTATTTACGGTGGTTTTCGGATTATTTATATCTATTCCATCTAAATGAACGTGGGGATCGATATAATCATCTTTTTTTGTTACATAATCTCTTATAGTGCTTTTAGGAATATAACAGTTTTCTATTGAATATATGGAGTTTACTAAAGAGCTAGTTATATCCGTTTTGTTCTCTTCAACTTTTACAACGTGAAACGTGTTCCATTCAAAATTGTCCTGTCTACACTTTAGCCCTTGGGTACACCTCCATTTGTCTCCGATTTTAGGATCGATACCTTCTATGGTGTGGTTTATCATAGAGATAGGAGATATATATAGTATGTTTCCAAAGTTGTTTCTTTCACATCCTATCTGTCCGTTGCTATTGTAAACGGCGTAAGACGAACACGGACACGATATGGTTTTATAAAGATTACGTTTTGTAGACGGCAAGACTTTTGTCTGCTCTTCTTTTTCCCCGCTACTATTTTCAACGATATTTTTAACAATACTTTTTTCAATACTTGGTTCTACCCACTTCCTACCGTTCCAAATACAATTCGGACAACTCCTTGGTCTTTCCGGCCTTTTTCGTACAGGTTCTTTTGGTTTCTTTTTTTTTATTTTTTTCTTATCACGTGAAGTAATTTTAATTTCCTCAATACCATCTTTTTTCTTAATACTTTCTTTTATTTCATCGCTTACTTCGCCTACGTCATCTGTCTCGAGCATGTCTTCAACAATGTCATCTGTCTCGAGCATGTCTTCAACAATGTCTTCGTTAGTATCCTCGTAATCACCTTCTTCTACATAATCATCTTCTTTAACGTCATCGTAAACTACGTCTTCCGCATCTGTCGAGTCATCATCACTTCCTCCATCCCATCCATCTCCGTCTGTATATGAATAATAAGCATGTTGTTTTCCAAATAAATATATCATAGTTTTTTTATTTTTTATACTTACGAGTTACGCACAACCCGCTATTATTAAATTAGATATAGAAGTAGCGTCAGACGTGTAACTCACAGCTCCGCCAGTCTGATTTGCAAGTTCTTGCCATGGATATATGAGTGTTGCCGTCCCATTTATATCTACCGTTTCTTGATTATCAACTCCCGGTCCACACACGAAGTACTTAATTCCGTTAGCGATAGCGTAAGTAATCATATCCTCTATGTCATCCCATCCCTCTTGAGTAAATGCATCTCTTACGCCTCCTGGTAAAGCGTCGGTTATTATTACTATATACTTAGCAACGTTAGGTCTAAACGCTCCTACAAGAGGAGTGGTTGAGCTGGTCACAAGTTGAGCCGCGAAATCTGTTGGCTCAGGCAATCTCCACCCACTTCCTAATGGTAGACAGTTCTCTGTGTTACCAGATGAGTTAGTCATTGTCTGTGTACCACCGTTATGAAGTTCCCCTAATATACTACTAAATGCTGTTCCGTTATTACTACTGAACGTTTCCCACGCAGTAATAATTTGCCAACGCGCAGGCCCTTCTACTCCGATACCTTGATTTACTACTCTTTGTGGGGCTGGTAAATTTGTATAACTATCACAAGCCGCGTAACCAGTTGTAGGTGGATTTGGATTGTGAGTTTCGTCAGCGGTAACTAATGCTAATCTATAGTTATTTGCTCCTGACGAGGTTTGAATTGTGTTTACAACAGTCGCTACATTAGTTTTAATACTATCTATAATATTACCCATACTTGAAGTGTAGTCAATTATAAACGTTACGTCCATTCCCTCTGTACAAGCTGGAGTTGGTGGTGGCGGTGGAGGTGGTGTTACTGTTGTTGATCCACATGGTGGTGTTCCCCACGGCGTGGCCGCGGTACTACTTGTACAAGGTTGGCATATTGTTGAAAAAGTTCTATCGCAATCCGCTGTGTTGCCCCATTCGTCTTCGCACCTTGACTGCGTTGTGCTACCGTCGTTACACGCGCCTCCACTAGGATTATTGGCGCAATGCGCTATAAAAGCGTTAGTTATTTTCTCTCGAACGTTATCTAATTTTATGTTATAACCTTGCGTGTGGTCCCAACCATCAACGTTTATTTTAGCAGGGTTTTTTAATCCTAATGGATTAGATATTACTCCAGTCGCAATTGCCGCGTCTATATAATCAGCCCACGTAAAGAAATAAATACCAGGGCCAAGTTGATACCATTGATCTAAATCAACGTGTCTTATTCTTAAACTATGACGCTTAGTAGTACAATTGTTGTTTCTATAAAAAGCAACGTGCCTCATATCTGCGTTTACACCACGGTTAGGATTAGCAATAAGTGTTTGTATAGCGAACTCATTGTTAGGAAAACCACATATCAACGCGGTAGATACCGGTAAATACGATTGCAGCGATTGAGCGGTATAAGCAGCTCCGTTACAGTTAGGATCAGATGAACACGTAGTGTTACTCGCTATAGTATAACCCATCTCCCAAGTTTCCATAAACGGTAAGGCCCCACAATCGTAATAACAACTACCGTCGTCAATTACCGCGTTTGCATCGTAATTACAAGCGCAAGGATCTGTACATCCCTGAGGCTCACAACCAGGGGCGGCTTGACAAGCAGATAGTGAAGAATATAACCCTTGTCCTGTTCCTGGATCTACGCAATCTCCACTTACGCAATCCCAAGATGCAACCACTGGAGGGTCTTCGCAGAGTATAGTAAAGGAGTCTTGCCAATCACAACCAGTGTCTATATCTATTACTTTAAAAGTATAAAAACCAGGTGTTAAAGTAGGTATTACAACAGAGGTGGGGCCATTCATAGTCCCTGATGAATAAACAGGAGTAGTACCAGAGCTAAAAACCTCAACTTTCCAATTCGTAGGATTACCAGGGTCAGATGTTAGCCCTACGGTTGCTGAGCCGTCGTTGTTGTATATTCCATTGCTACAATCACCAGCGACAGAACTAGTAGACGCAGATGTTGTTGTTGGATGTAAATCAATACTTGGTGGGCAAGGAAGTGGACAGTTTTGTTGACATATAGTATCACTACTCCATTGACCTGAAGAATCAAAAACTTCATAACAATTACCTTGTCCATCACAATTCCAAGTGGAAACTGATAAATATGTACAACTACAATCGTCTACAAAGGCTCCTGGAAGGTAATTTGATGCTGGTCCAATCCAACCGCCTGGTCTATTTCTTGTAATCCAAGGGTCAGTAGTAACGCCATCATCCATACAACCATTTACAACCGGTGAAGGTAACGGAATACCTGGGCAAGTAAAAAAGTAAGCTTCCGCATCATCACAACACATACTTGCGTTTACACATTCACAATAACTGCTGTATCGCCCACTTCCATCTCCTGGATCCGTACACCCTCCTCTGCTTGGCGTCTCTCTACCCATTGTCGTCGCTCCGCTTGATTCACTCCCTCTACTTGGTTGGGCAGCTCGCCTTAGTGTTCGTGTTCTCGTGTCACCCCCTGTGTTTGATCCTCTAACGTCTGGTCTACCTGAGGTACCTGAGGTACAATTCCATGACTCTGCCGGTTGTCCACAACCGCTTTCTTCGCACTGTGCTCTAGTAGCGTATCCACTCGAACCACTAATTTCTCTACAAGAGCGCCCTCGGTCACAAGCATAACTAACGACCGGTGGGCACGTTGGACATAAAATAGCTTCTGCATTTCCTATTCCTTGGTAAGAAAATTCTCTAGGATCTATATTACCAGCGGTACCATCGTTCAACCATTCCGTGGCAACACCTTTTATTTGGCTAAACCACTTGTCTTCTTTGTCCCAAAACTCCATTTCTCCTAATTCCTGAACATCTGTTACCATTTCGTCCACGTACCAACCTTGTTTAGGTTCGTTATCGTAATAATCCGGGTTGTTTAACGTATCTTGCGTGATTCTAGATTGCGTACCTTCGTAATTCAACGCTGAAAAACTTTTTATCATTCCAGGCGCTTGGTTAAAAATAACATCTACGGATGATTGAAACTGTTGACCATAAAAATTATTTCTAACTTCGTTTACGTGATGTCTCCAAAGCTCACCATTTGAAAAAGTATAATAACTATTATTTAAACTGATTCCATTTTCATGTATAAAAGACTTAAAACTAACCCAGCCGTTAGCTGGTTCACTGAAACTTAATGTTTTAGCGATAGGATACTGTCCGTAACTACCTCCCAACGATACGTTTGCACCACCAGGAAGTGGCGTTAAAGTCATGTTGTATTCGTTTTTATTATCATCAAAACTACCTATTATTCTCCCGTAATTAGGTAGATTATCAGAAAACCAATCCTTCATACCCATGTTTGATATAGATGTTAAACCATCTTGTGATAATCTAATAACAGCACCCCTACTGGTGTCAGAGAAATAAGATCTATACGAATCAGAAGCAAAAGATTCTGGATTTTTGGATATACCAAAATCACCAACAAAAGGTTTTGCTGTTCCTAAAACTCTATTTGTTGCTACGATATTTGTGTTTCCGTCAGCGTTGTACAAAGCATCTTTGTTTGCCAACACTTTTAAAACTCTATCCTCGCAAAAGGCAACTAAATCATTGTCTCTAACGTGTAACTTCTGTATACTTCCGTAAACAGGGTTAAGATCTTTTGTTATTTTTTCAGCTTGTATAAATTGGTTTAAGTTATTTACACCGCTTGTAGAATTGTATATTCCAGACCATATAAAACCGCTTTTTCTTCTATCTTCTAAATAAGGTTCTTCTATTGTTGTCGAGACTTTCGGACCGTTATCTATTGTAACTTGGTTGTAATCATCTCTTATTCTGTCAGACTCAACGCCATTACCAAAAGAATAACAATTGAACCACGGTAAATGAATCATTTTGTTGTGAACACCTACCTCACCAGGTTTACCCACAAGTTCGAACCATGTACCGCCACTATTGTAGGTAGCGGAACCAACGTGAGCTTCTGTAACCCCACCGTCTGCTCTCCAAAACATTAAATATGATCCCACGCTAGGAATAGTATGTGCCGGAATAGTAGCATCTAAAATAGTACCGTCGACGCTAGCTAGTTTAACAAACCTATCATAAGCGGCGTAAACTCTAATATCAGTACCTCCAGTAGTGCTAATAGGTATAGTACCGGTACCGTTTCCTACAGGTGGCGCGCCATCCCAACATTGGACATAAGAATTTCTAGATATATTTTCATGTATTCCACCTACAAATTGCTCTATAGTGTTATCGTTCAAGTGTATTGGATATATTTGCCCTGTTTCATGGTAAATATCCATACCAACGTCTTCCTTTGGCTCTGTTTCCCAAATAGCTGGGTTCGTACTAGAGAATTTTTCTTCGTCAGGTGAAAAGGATTCAACTATTTCCCAAGTGAAACTCCCTGGAACTGGTGTTTGTGTAGGTACACCGGCAGCACTCCATCTCTTGTATTGAGGTATTGTCTCTACGCTGATTGGTGTTCCAGAACCGTCATCCCATTGCCAAGTGCCGCCTGGTTCGTCGTAACCAGTATACATTCCGTCTGGTCTAACTCCTGGGGCTGGGTTTGGAAAAGTAGTTCCAGCTTGAGGTGTACCGGTAGGATAAGTCGTTATTGGTGTTGCACTAGCGTCAAAATGCGAATCAAAATTACAATCATTAGTAGGTAAATAATTATGTGGACCAATATCACCAATTAAAACGCTTGGATCATCAAGAGGTTCTGCTTTAAAAGCAAACCTTCTACGTTTATTTGCTGGAGAATCCCACTCCCAAATATTGTTTGGAAATCTAAAGTGTTCAGGATAATTTGAAAGATTCGCAAATGCGTTTGCTCCCGCTACATTTGGGTGAAAATATGGACTACACATAGCTGTTACACCAGCCCACACAACGGCTCCCGCTACAAGACAAGCGCACGATGCTGGACAGTGAAAGTCTACATCTAAAACATTTGGATCCGTTCCTTTTATTGCTCTACTAACCCAACCCACTTTTGTGTCTTTAATATGATGGCATTTATTTTGACCCGCTTTATTTCCGCCTACGCAATACAGGGTACAAGGCGTCCAATCACAAGCGCACCTATAACTCATCCCGTGTCTGTGATGTGGTTTTATAGCGTAATCAGTAAAGTTAGCGTAATTAAAAAGCATAACACCTGGATTTCCATCCATGTCGAGACTCTCTCTACTCCATTGAGATTGTGTGTATGGCGTTGATGAATTAGACAACCCAGTAATAGCAACGGTCTTGTATAGTACTTGTCCTGGATCTTCCTTCCATCTCCATATAGTTCCAGGTTGAGTTAATTTACTAATAAAAGCTTCGTCACCAACGTGTTTTGTAGCTGAGTTAAACGCGTGGTTTAAATCGTTCCAATCTGTTACTGATGTACCAGCGTTGTTATCAAAATCAATATTTAGACCAGAGTAAGAAATATTTATTATACCGCTATTCTTATCTATACCTAGGGAAGGCGCCACCTGTCCTCCATCTGCAACATCCGCATTAGCTATTATACCACTATTAGAATCATCAACTGGTGCTTTTATTGGCTCTGGAGCATCTAAATAATCATTACTAGTTTCGCCATAAGTATTAATACCTAAAGCATTCAATCCTGAGTTTACTAAATTTGCACCGTCATGAGGTATTGAAGCCCAACAAAGAGAACTAGTACTAACCGGATTGTGTCTAACCCCCATTGTTTTAGTCTCGCCGTTTATACTTCCCTTCCACATTCTATATCCTTCTACCGCATCTATAAACCAACCAGAGGAAAAACTGTCTTGTTGTTGGTCAACCTTACCAGCCATTTCCCAAAATTTTTGGCCATCTCCACTGCTTAAATTCTCGGATGGTATTGCGTAAAAATCAGATTGTCTTTCACCCACAGATATCATACCTGGATCTGTATTGTATCCATTCCATCCACCAGGTGCTTGTATCGCTCTAGGATTTATATATTGAACTTGCATGCTCATCGTAGTAACGTAATCAAGACTAAGAGTTGATGTTATACCTAGTTTTTCTATTAAGGTATGGTCTTTTAGTATTTTAACAAAAAATCTTCCCTCGAACTCAGCTTTATCCTCAGGCACTCTTTTACTAACCTGTAATTCACATGTTTGATTTCTGTTTAAGAAAGTTCCATCAGGCGAAGTATGAGCCATATCTGGACCAAATTGTTTGGCAGATTCTATTTTATAGTATCCAAGACCAGAATTTACAAAAGAAATTTGTTTAATTCTATAAAAAATACTTATACCACTACTAGATTTCACTCTCATAAAAGTCTGTGATATATCTTGGTTTATTAAAGATTCTTTCCAACCGGCGTTCTCAAAAGCTAATTTTTCAACAAATACAAAAAATCCATCTTCAAGTGGAAATCCTGCTGTAGCTATTCCAAGTAAACTACCGTCGTCAGTTATACCACCTTGAGATACATTTTGAAGTTTTATAAATCTAGGTGCTTCGTTTTCTATTGCAATTATTTTATATCTAGCTTGTTCTGATACAGGAGTAGATACATCGTGTTGTTTTTTAAGAATTAAAAAAGTTTCTTCATCAACTTTATTTCTTTCAGCAGACGGAAAAGACAACCAAATATTACCGTCTTCAGCGTCATACCACCTATCCATAGCTAGATTGTAATATTCGTTTGAGGTTTCCTTAACAAACAGTTTAAAATGAGTCGCCCAATCAGGCGGATCATTTTTCATTTCGACTATTAATTGATTTCTTTTGTGGGAGTTATCTTTTTTATTGTATATAGAGGCCTCAGAAACGTCTGGACCTGTAGAAGTTTTACCTCTTTTATCTTCTGAAAATACAGGTGTTTCTCTACCGTATTTATCTATGTAAACAACACCAAGTTGGTAAGTTCTTAGTGTTTTTAGAGATTTACTAGGACTAAAATTCCTTGCTAATCTATCTGGACCAGCCTCTATTTCTTCGGGTAACTTAGAACCTAACGCTCTAGATCTAACTTGAGCTTTTAAATCTATTTTTATATCATTGTCACTAGTAGTTATACTTTTTAAATTATAATTTTGTAAATAATTACCATAAACTAGTCTATTACCAACGATTTCTTGAGCTAAAGCTTTTCTAGGTACATTATCCCAAGGACGTAACAGTTGATTACCCGGTAACGTAGCGTGAATCATTTCTGTTTGTATAGGTATGTAACCTTTAGTTCTACCAGCCCAACCCACGCCTAAATTAATTCCATCTTCTACGACTATACTGTTAGAAACAGCATTCCACTCATCCCATTTGTCTGGGTTGTAAGTCCTTCTTTTTACGGTTTTTACAGAATATACGTTTGGAGAATTAGATTCCTTGTAAAGTATATCGATTGAAACAACATCTTTAGGCATGCTTCTAGTGTGTACAAAATCTCTTATAGCTAATTTTCTTAACCTGTTAACCATCCCTAAGTTATAACCTTCTTTTGGTAGATAGTTAAATGGCCCTGGTAAAAATGCTGGTTGAGTAAAAGGTGAATATTGAGAATACTCACCGTCTTCATATTTGTATCTATAACCAAATCTAACGAACTTAAATTCAAACAACGAATCATCTTGTTCCAATTCAACTCTTAAATTCGTTTCACCTTCTATGCTTTTGTTACCAGATAATATATCAACAGAATAACTAGTTGGTCCTCCCGCGCCTGAAATCTTTACTCTAACCTTAACGCTTCTATCGTCTTCTTGGTAAATATTTAAAAAAGCACCAGGTGGAAAGTCAGTTGTATTAGTAGTAGATATTATTATGTTTGGTAAAAACTCACCGTCCGCATCTAAAAAACTAAGACCAGATGCGTTACTAACTGTCGATGATATTTCACCTCCACCAACTAAATTATCTCCGTCCCAATCTCCAATAGTTGTATCTATCATTTCTAATACTGGGGCAGTAGAAGGACCTTTTTTAATAACTGTTAAATGTTTTTCTTGTATAGGCATGGAACTACCGTTTATATTAACAGCGGGTATAAAAGTGTTCGGAAGAGCCGTAGCTCCAACGTCTCTTACCATAAAAACAGTATGGTTGTTAAAATTAGCAGACCCTAGTTTACCTCTTGCAATATGTATTCTTTTAGGTTCTGAGTCGTTGTCTGTCCAAAACAACATACCATCTATGATGTTTAGTCCAGTAATCAAATTTTCTTCATTAAAATTCAAGGATCTACGCCCTTGAAAAGCGTGGTTATCAACACACACGGGCATCACTACGTCAGTAACGTAATCGTATTCAGCTATTACATCTTGGCTGTCGCCAGCTATTAACCAATATATCTTATCGTTTCCGGTATCAGATATAGATCCCACGCAAGTAGCTCCAGTTATTCCTATATTAGATAAAACACTATTACCCATAATAGTTTGTAACGTACCAACGTCTGAGTCATCAGAAGTTGAAACCTGTACATTTTTCGCGTCTCTATATTCACCATTAGGTACTAGTCTTTCATCAAGGTCTTTATTCATTTTACCTTTCTGAAAGCTATTCTTAATTTCCGGCATATTTTAGTGTTTTATAAATTTAGATTTCCCTCTCAGTATTTGTGTAATTTCTTCTAACTTAATATTAGATAACCTTAACTTTGCCTTTCTAGTTTCGGCAAATTTTTCTTTTTTATATCTTTGAACAATTTGTTCTTGAATGTTAGATCTAGTCGATAACATCCCATACATAATCCATTTGTACATAGCTTCTTCCGCCATTTTATGTACAACCATCTCATTATCTGTTCCTAAACTATCGCTTATATAGTCTAATACTATAACGCTACCGTTTAAATTAGAACTAAAGTTAATCATATTTCTAACACAATCTATAAAATAAACTCCATTAACGTTAGTGTGACTTGGATCTAACCCGTATCTTCTACCGGTAGTAGGCCAATAAACATCATCTTGATAATCCCCAGTGATATCTGATGATTCCCCTGATTTAAAATCAATCCAAGTGTTGGAATTTTTATTCGACATAGCGTTAGAGGTGTCGTCAAAAGAACTATCGCTATTTACGTCGAACTCTACGTTACCATCGGCATCTTGCGTTATTGGCATTGGATTAGATGTGTCTTTCGTTAAATATAATGGACGTTTTGTTCCGGAAGAATCCTTCCAACTAACTTTAACGTAATTAACATAATCGTTTGGCAATGGTAAAACTAAGGACGCTGGAACTTTTAATTCCATAGATTTACAAGATTTAAAAGTATCAAAAGATAATTCCTGTAAGGCTCTCATAGCGTGAAATTGAACGTCAGTTCTACTAGCTTTGTTTATTATTTTATCTTCTCCAGTATAAGCAATCATAAAATTACTTATTATATCTTCTAACGATGTTACTTGATAGCTATTAGTCGTTGATTGAGTTACGTTACTTCCTGGATCAAGCCAAACAGATTGATCTATTTCGATGTTAATAACTTCAGCGGACGAAGGTATATAATTTGCGTAAAACTCTAAAATCCATCCAGCAGCAGCATCATAACGAAAAACATGTCTTTTGTCGTAAGTTAAATTACCTATAGTAGAAGTATCGTTAACTATTTTCTCAGCGTAAAGAACATTATCTATATATACTTTAACGTAAGGATTTACATTTTCTGGATAACTACCATTAGTTCCAAAGAAAGCAGTGTCTGTATCATGTAGTCTAGTGTGAAAAGCATTGAATGTTGTCTCTTTATCTGAAACTACAAACTGAAACGTTGTTCCATCACCAGTGAAAGATTTTTTACTACTATAGTGTTGTCTTTGATTTTGTTGTAATAATCCCATTTATTATGATTTTTGTTGTGCTGCTAATTGTTGTTCTTTCGTGTTACCGTACTGTACAATACCTTGATCTTCTAT
>Ga0098059_1000414_pt1 | contig 27343 bp, 14 predicted proteins | sample 20_taG_FD_92580 | JGI IMG/M metagenome (GOLD analysis project Ga0098059, IMG submission 92580) | Marine viral communities from the Subarctic Pacific Ocean - 20_ETSP_OMZ_AT15318 metaG | ecosystem: Environmental > Aquatic > Marine > Oceanic | place: Subarctic Pacific Ocean | collected 2015-01-19
TGAAGAAGTTACTGAAGAAGTAACTGACTCTGTTGAAGAAACAACAGATGAAAATCAAGATCAACCCGTAGAAGAGGTTGTCAAAGAAACAATAGATGAATCTAAATTTGAAAGCGCTGGAGATGATAGTGTTTTAAAAGTAGATTTAAGTAATCCACCTCAAATAAAAGAGGATAATATAACAAAAGTAAACGTAGGAGAAAATCCAACAAAAGAAGCTGTTAACGAAGAACAGCCGGTAATAGAAGAAGTTACTGAAGAAAAGGTAGAAGAGGTGAAAGAAGTTGTTGAGGAGGTAATTGCTGAATCAGAAGCTACCGGAGAACCTTTACCAGAGGGAGTTCAAAAACTAGTAGAGTTTATGGATGAAACCGGTGGTGATTTACAAGACTACGTAAAATTAAACAGAGAAGTTAAAGACATGGACGACTCTGACGTATTAGATGAATACTATAGAAGTAAGAAATCTCACTTGACACCAGAAGAAAGATCATTTTTATTAGAAGATACTTTCGGTGTTGATGAAGACGTTGATGATGATAAAACAATACGTAAAAAAAAGATAGCCCTTAAAGAGCAAGTTGCCGAGGCTAGAGCCTACTTAGACGGGCAAAAGTCTAAATACTATGAAGAAATTAAAGCTGGGTCAAAGTTGACCCAAGATCAACAAAAGGCTATTGATTTCTTTAATAGATACAATAAAGAATCTGAAGAACAGAAGAAGGTAATCGAAGCAAGGAAAAAAACATTTTTAAATAAAACTGATAACTTATTCACTGATGAATTCAAAGGTTTTGAATATAAAGTTGGGGATAAGAAATACAGATACAATGTTAAAGATGTTGATAAAGTAAAGACAACTCAGAGTGATATCAATAACTTTGTTAATAAGTTTACTAACAATGGAGATGTTATTGATGATGCCAAAGGTTATCACAAATCTTTATTTACTGCTATGAATGCTGATGCTATAGCTAATCATTTTTATGAACAGGGAAAAGCTGATGCTATCAAAAACAGAGTTGCTAAAGATAAAAACATTAATCTAAACCCTAGACAGACTCACGGCGAAACAAATGTTGGTGGTGTTAAAGTTAGGGTATTAGGTCAATCTTCTTCTGATATTAAAAACAGATCTTTCAAAATTAAAAAGAAAAATTAACTTAAAAAAATTATAAATTATGGCAATTACTAATGGGCCGTTGTTAAATAAAGTTCCATCTGCACAGCAACAAACTTTATCTAGCAACTATATAGACTTCGCAGGCGGTTCGACTGGCTGGGAGCAACAATACCTGCCTGACTTAATGGAAAAGGAAGCTGAAGTGTTCGGACAAAGAACTATTTCAGGTTTTTTATCTCAAGTTGGAGCGGAAGAGGCAATGACTGCTGATCAAGTAGTATGGTCTGAACAGTCAAGATTACACTTATCATATGTTGGTACAGTTGATGCTGACGGTGATACTAATGGTACTTTCACAGTTACTCACGATATCGATGGATCTGCTGATGGTGAAAATGGTTTCGCTGTAGCTAGTCACGGTATTAGAGTAAATGATATTGTACTAATAGCACAAGCTGGCGCTGTAGTTAGAGCACTAGTTGTTGAAACTCCAGCATCTGCTGCTGTTACAGTTGAACCTTATTCTGCGGCTGCATTATCAGAATTATCTGATGGTACTGCAACTTTATTAGTTGTAGGTTCTGAGTATGGCAAGGGAGCAAAATACGCTGACATTACTGGTGCTGCTGCTGCTGATTCAAGAACTGCATTAACTCCTACATTCAAATCTTACAGTAATAAACCAATCATCATGAAAGATTACTACGAAGTATCTGGATCTGATGCATCACAAATTGGATGGGTTGAAATTACTGGAGAAGAAGGACAAAATGGTTACTTATGGTACTTAAAAGCTGAAGGCGATACTAGAGCAAGATTTACTGATTACTTAGAAATGGCAATGCTAGAAGCTGAGAAAACAGCTGCCGCTTCTATTATTGGTTTCAATGGAAGTATTGTTCGTGATGGTACTGATGCTGGTCTTAATGGTGCTGGTACTGAAGGTTTATTTGCGGCTATTGAATCAAGAGGTAATATTACTTCAGGTATAACTGGTGTTAATGCTGCTACTGATTTAGCAGAGTTTGATGCTATTTTAGCTGAGTTCGATAAGCAAGGTGCTATTGAAGAAAATATGATGTTTGTTAATAGAGCTACGTCTCTAGCAATTGATGACATGTTAGCTTCAATGAATTCTTACGGATCTGGAGGTACTTCATATGGAGTATTTGACAATGAAGAAGACATGGCGCTTAATTTAGGTTTCTCAGGATTTAGAAGAGGTTCTTATGACTTCTACAAATCTGATTTTAGATACTTAAATGATAAAGCTACTAGAGGGTCAATCAATGATAGAGCAGGTTCTGCAGCTATTAGAGGTGTTATGATTCCTGCTGGTACATCTACTGTGTATGATCAATCTTTAGGTAAAAACTTAAAAAGACCATTCTTACACGTTAGATATAGAGCTTCTCAAACTGATAACCGAAAAATGAAAACTTGGGTTACAGGTTCTGTTGGGGCTGCTACATCTGCTTTAGATGCAATGCAATTACATATGTTATCAGAAAGATGTTTAGTTACTCAAGGTGCTAACAACTTTATGTTAATGAAGTAAAACTATTTATTTATAAGGGCGGTCTAGTATCGCCCTTATATTTTTATTAATTATATTATATATTATATTATGACAAAGAAAAAAGAAACAACTAAGGTTGAAGAACCTATAGTTCAAGAAACAGTGGTTGTAAAACAACCTAAGGTAAAAGCTCCTGAAGTAAAAGCTAGACCAAAAAATACTTGGGAAATAAAAGACAGAATGTATTATTTAAAAGGTGGTAAAAAACCTTTATCTAGATCTATTAGACCCGCAAACATACATTGGTTTGATGAGGAAAAAGGTTACGAAAGAGAATTAAAGCATACCTCTAACCAAAGAACATGTTTTGTCGACGAAATGAAAGGTGATCAACGAATGGAACACATTATATTTAGATCTGGATTTTTAATGGTACCAAAAGAAAAAACAGTATTACAAAAATTACTTTCTTTATATCATCCAGATAGAGATGTTTTATATTATGAAGATAAACCAGTTGCAAAGGCTAAAAATCAAATTGCTTGGTTAGAAATGGAAATAGAAGCGTTAAACGCTGCTAGAGACATAAGTGTTGATTTAGCTGAAGCTATAATGAGAGCAGAGATTGGCTCTAAGGTATCAGAGTTGAGCTCTAAAGAGCTTAGAAGGGATTTACTACTATTTGCTAGAAGAAATCCTCAATTGATGCTAGAGTTAGTTAATGATAAAAATGTTCAACTTAGAAACTTTGGTATTAAAGCTACAGAAATGAGAATAATCAAATTATCTGCAGATCAAAGAACTTTTACTTGGGGATCTAATGATAGAAAACTAATGACTGTTCCCTTTGATGAACACCCATATTCAGCGTTAGCTGCTTGGTTTAAAACCGACGAAGGTATGGAAATTTATTCAAATATAGAAAAAAGAATGAATTAACAATTTTTTAATTAATATTAATAGCCACTCATTACGGGTGGCTATTTTTATTTAAGTGCTAACCTTTCACTTTATTATGTAACTATAATATAGTAAAATATAAGCAAATGGCAATAAATATAAACACGATATATCAAAAAGTATTAGCACTAGCTAATAAAGAACAAAGAGGTTATATAACACCTCAAGAGTTTAATCTGTTAGCAGATAAAGCTCAAAATGAAATATATGAAAATTACTTTCACCAAGCTAGAACTTCAAATGCTAAAATAAAAGATGATGATACACATACAGATACTTTAGATATGATAGAGGCTAAGTTGTCTCCTTTCTTGAAATCAGAATCAAATACTAACGTTTCTAGTGGAATAATGACGCTTCCAACAGATTTATATAAATTAGATATTATAAAGGTATTAACCAATCTTGCTACAGAAGTAAATAAAAAAGAAGAACATTTTTTAACATCTCTTGGCGAACCTGGAACGGTGCTGTATCCTGCCACTAATAGACCTATATTTACTAGAGCATCGTCTACAACAATTAGAATAACGCCATCTCCTATTAATGGCACTAGCTGTACTGTTAATTATTACAAGCAACCAGTAACACCTAAATGGGACTACGTTGTAGTTAATGAAAAAGCTTTATATAACTCAAATAGCAGTGTAGATTTTGAACTAGCAGTTTCTGAAGAAGAACCATTAGTCTTAAGAATATTAATGTTAGCTGGTTTAACAATACAACGACCTGATGTCACGCAAGCTGGTGGCCAAGGGTTACAAATGATTAATCAAGAACAAAATAGCTAATTATGGGATTATTAGGAACAACAACACAAAGCACGTATTACTCTGGTAGCAATTTTGGTGATTATCAATTTGTTAGTTTAGATACTATTATAAATAATTTTATGTATATTTATGTAGGAGAAAACAAAATAATAAATAAAGTTAATAGATCGGATGTTCAATTTCATGGTATGCGAGCTGTACAAGAATTATCTTACGATGTTCTTAAATCTTTCAAAACTCAAGAAATAGAAGTACCTAATACTTTAGCGATGGTGCTACCACAAGATTATGTTAATTACACTAAAATAGCTAGAGTAGGTACCGATGGTATTGAAAGGGTTTTATATCCAACAAGAAAAACTTCTAATCCATTTGCAATAACGCAGGATGGGAATGGTTCTTACACACTTGATACAGCTAGAAGAAAAGTTAGAGTAACAATCCCTGCTAATGGCGCTAGTGATATTACAGATGGTGATTATGTTACTTTATTGTATACTCACGAGGCGACTAGTCAGTCAAACTACACTACTGTTAGAAATGTAAATTTTATATTTGACAAAAATGATAGCACATCTGGCGGTCCACCAACAAGTATAAGTGTAGTTTCTTATTCTAGTAATCATCCAAATGGAACTAATTTTCACATACCTTTAGTATTTATTGAAAATCTAGCTCAAAACGATATTGCAAATAGATTAACAAATGATATAAATAGTTTTGGTCATCATAAGGCTACTAATCTTGGTAGTGGTATTGTAGAAATAGAATATTTAGATGGAACCGCTTTATCAAGTACAACAGTTAATTCCGCTACTACAGAGGGTGCTTACGCTAACAATGTCGCTTTAGGAGGTTCAAATGGCACTAATTTAGTTGTTGCTATAACACAAAATGGTTCAAGTTCAGCAGAAACTTTATTAGAACAATCACCTAGTAACACGTTGTCAAACTTTGAAAGCCAAACAACAGCTAATGATAACCTATATGATATAAACTCTTCTTCGGATGTAGAAATCTCTTTTAGAGGTAGAAGATACGGGTTAGATCCTGAACATGCTCAAATGAACGGTAGTTTTTTTATAGACAATTTAAGAGGAAAAATACATTTCGGTTCGGCTTTATCTGGTGAGACAATAATATTACACTATGTAAGTGATGGATTAGGAACTGATTCAGAAATGGTTGTTCATAAATTTTGCGAAGAAGCTTGTTATAAACATATAATGTACGGAGTTTTATCTGGTAGATCTAATATACCAGAGTACATAGTACAAAGATTTAAAAAAGAAAGATTTGCTGAAACTAGAAAAGCAAAAATAAGATTATCAAATATTAAGATAGAAGAATTTACTCAAGTACTGAAAGGATTAAGTAAACAAATTAAATAACTATGCCACAAATTACACAGAACTTTTCAGGCGCTAAAATGAACAAAGATCTTGATGAGAGAATTGTTCCTAAAGGCCAATATAGAGACGCTTTAAATATAAAGATATCAACCACTGATAGCAGTGCTAGTGGTCTAGGTAGTGTTGGTACCGTTCAGAATATTCAAGGTAATAGATTAGTAATAACAACCTCCGCAACTACGGGTTATGATAGTAAGGTATCTAAAATAATAGCTAGTATTGCAGATGAAGGTAATGATAAAGCCTATTTTTTCACAGCGGCCCCAGTTCCAAGATTAGGTGGTATAGAAGGTATAGCAGCTGCGGACATAATAACAGAAGTAGCGTGGATTGATAGTATATTTGAGGTAACCTCTGTTGGTAATAATAATGATGTATCTGATGGAGCAATTTTTGTAGATAGATTTGCTGTCACTAATACTAAAGCGGGTGTTTTTACAACCTCTAGTGGTGATATAGTAAATGGTTCTACATATAAATCAAATAATTCTTTTGAATCTACCCCTACTAACGGTTATGATCAACTACAGGTTTTAGATGGAACAAAGTATAGAGTTGGTATGCGTATATATGCTGTAGATACTAACAACGTTAATTTATTATCTGATGGTAATAATGAGTATGTTGAAATAGTTAGAATAACAGGTAATGTACTAACACTGGCACAAGAACAAACGGTTGATTTAAACACAGCTGTAGCTTTAAAATTTATCCACCCAGAAAGAGTTTTAGAGTTTGATTATTATACTGGCGATCAGTTTAATACAATAAGTTTAGTACCAACAGCCTCTATAGATGTATTAGATAATTTACTTATGTGGACCGATGGAAAACATGAGCCTAAAAAAATAAACATAGAGAGATCAAGAGCTGGTACAACAAATCTAACAACTCACACAAAATTACATATTAATACTCCAGGTACTGATGATCCAGAGGTTATTAGCGAATTTGAATATGTTGATTTTGCTGGATTATCTACAGATGTAAAAAGAGAACATATTACAGTAATTAAAAAAGCTCCGACCTCACCTCCTAATATTGAAATTTCTAATAAAGATAGAGAGCAAGACGCGGATTGCCCAGTTCAATTTTCATTTATAAGTACTGAAGTAGGGTCTCCAGATTATAATGTTGTACCTAGTATTGGTACTATTAAATTAATTGAGTTTCCTGATATTATAAATTTTAGAGTAGATGATATTTACAACTTTGTGGCTTCAAACGTTGTCGAGCCTATTACTATAAGAGTTAAAATAATAGATATTGATGATACTAACCCAAATCTAGCAACTGTTGAAATATTATTTGCGGATAGTGATTTAACAATTGAAAGCGGTAACAATACAAATCCAAGTAATTGGATTGTTAATTTAGAAACTAAAAGACCTTTTTTTGAAACAAAATTTGGAAGATTTGGTTATAGGTATCAATATGAAGATAATGAGTATTCTACTTTTTCACCTTGGTCAGAACTAGCTTTTCTACCTGGTAATTTTTTATATACACCTAGTAAAGGTTTCAATGAAGGGATGTCTAATACTGCTAGAAAAATAATCGTTAGAGATTGGTTACCTACTAATTACACTAGACCTCTTGACGTCAAGACTGTTGATATACTTTGGAAAACAACAGATGATGGAAATGTTTATATAGTTAAAAGTATTAAAAGAGGTATAGATACTGAGTGGATAGACATGGTTGACAATAATAATTTAAGTAACACTGGTGAGTTTACCATAACATCAGAAATGATACATAAAGTTGTTGAATCAAATCAATTACTTAGAGCTTGGGATAGTGTTCCAAGATATGCTAGAGCTCAAACAGTAACTAGTAATAGACTTGTTTACGGTAATTATACACAAGGTTACGATTTAGATGCTAATATTGGCTTACTACAAACAGTTGTTTCTAAAAAAGGATTATTCCCAACGGCTCAAAAATCTGTTAAGTCTATTAGAAATTACCAATTTGGTATAGTACTAGGTGATAAATACGGTAGAGAAACTCCAGTAATTTCGAATGGTTATAAATCAGCAGAAGGGCAAGTTATGCCTGGCGCATCTAAAGTGTTAAAAAGTTTATCTAGTTATTCAAATAAATTTAAGATAAAACAAAGCTGGACTAATTCTAATCCAACAAGGATGCCTTGGATGGAGTATGTTAAATACTATGTTAAGGAAACTTCTAATGAGTACTACAATTTAGTATTGGACAGAGTGTATGATGCGGGTGATGATAATGTATGGTTAGCTTTTAATTCAGCTGATAGAAATAAAGTTGATGAGGAAGCTTATCTAATATTAAAAAATGAGCATGGTAGTCAATCACCAGTAGACGAAGATGCTAGATATAAAATTATAGCAATATCAGGTGATGCTCCAGATTATATAAAAACAGATGAGAGAGAATTTGATTTAATAGAAATAAACAAAGTAAATGTTTACGGTGGGGATGGATTAGGTGGTATAGCAAATGTTGATGACGCTATTCCTGGTAGATTAATAAATTATAAAACTATAAGAAGTAGTAATTTCCCAACAAATGATGATGGTGATCTAGATTTAGAATTTAAAGGTACACCTAAAGTTAGAATTGTAGCACAATTTACAACAGGTGGTATTACTTATGAGGCAAAGAGTTCACTTAAAACCGTTACCAGATACTTTCCAAGTGATGAGGTCGGTGATGCTGGAGTCGCTATTAGAGAGGTATTTACTACAGGTGACGTTAACATGTACCAGCGTATACTAACTCAGTTACCTGATGCCTCTGCTTTAGATCCTATAACAGGTGTTGATAATGATGACAATTTTAAATACTATATACAGCTAGTAGATGCTGTTGTTGAAAACAAACCACAATTTGATGGAAAGTTTTTTGTTAAAATAGCAAAAGATAATACTTTAGAAGCTAGAGTTTTAGGTAATTCTTTAGGTGAATACCAAACTTTAAATACTTATGAACTAGCATTTATATCAGATGATACGAGTAATCCAGCTGATGAGAATAATGAATATGCGGGATCTATGGACTATGAAGATGCTAACTGGGAAACTATTGGAAATTTTACTAGTTCAAATATATTTGATGCAAACGCTACTATACCTGAATTTATAAACCTTAACGGCGACTCTGGCGCTACTGATGTTTATTGGACGTCATGGTATAACAATGTTAATAGAACAGCTGATATATTTATTGATGCTGCTCCAGCTTATAGCGGCTTTGATTCAGATGTTGCTGATTTAGGTAATTTTAATCTTTTTGATAGTTATTCAGCTGTAGATGGTGATACATCTTTTAATCCTAGGGGTCTTTCTAATGGTGAGTTTATGGATGGAACTGAAGGTCAATTTATATTTTCAGTTATTGGGCCTGATGGTTTTTCTGGTACTAATTCTTATTTTAAAAGCAAAATGCAAACACCGGGTACTTTGTTTAAATTCAGAGATGATCCAAATCAAGAGGTTTATACAGTTAGAGAAAATTTCGCACAAGGTGGTCAAGAATCTGTTGGAACTATAACTATAGAAAGTAAAAACTTTGCTAATGATGGTTCTAGTATTTACGTAGATAGAACATCTATAATAGTTAGGTTTGCAAGAGTTGGACTTAATGGACAACCTGTACTACCTCTTACTGGTTTAGATACTAGCGTTTGGGATCCTAGAGGTACCGTTAAACATAACGGTCTTACTAGTATGACTATTGATTTTGTTCAAAGAGTTTCTGTTGGTAGCTTATCTGATGACTCAATAGATACTAGCGCAGCTTGTTTTGAAACAGAACCAAAAGAAGATGTAGGTTTAGATATATATTATGAAGCTAGTGGAGCTATACCAGTTAGGTTAAAACTAGATAATATAATACCGTTTACTAATGCAAATAAAATTAGAGAAAGAGCAGGTAGTTTTGGTGTCGAAAGTAGGCAAATAACAAATGATACTAGTATAGATGTAAATCTAACTAATAATCCTTATGTTTTTCAAACTATAGATGATGATAACGTTTATATAAAAAGAAGAGTTAATGGCGCTAATATAGCTTTAAAAACAATAATTACAGATGGTGTCTCCGATGGAGTTTGTCCAGCTATAGGTGATATTGTTAGATTTGAACATAAAAGTGGATTAGTTACTAAGTCTAAAATATTAGATCATTCTAAAATTTTAACAACACCAATAGCAGTTCCTTCAAATAGATATACATTAACAGGTGATGGTAATAATGCTATTTTAAACGATGATATACCCCCTTATATTACTGTAAGTATTGGTGATTCTAATTACGGTAACGTAGAGGTTGGAATGCAAGTAACTGGAGATAACGTTAAACCTGGAACTTTTATTGAAAGTATTCAAGGCGCTTCGTTTAAGTTAAACCAAAAATTAATAACAGAAGGTAGTTCTAGTTTTACATTTATTGATGTAACAGGTGTATTTAAAATAGAAAAAGAAGTATGGAAGTATTCTGTTGAGTTAGGTTGGTTTAATTGTTATTCATTTGGTAATGGAGTTGAGTCAGATAGGATTAGGGATGATTTTAACGCGCCTCAAATAGATAATGGTATAAAAGTATCTTCTACATTTTTAAACTACGGAGAGGAGAATAAAACTAGTAGTATGATATTTTCAGGTTTATATAATTCCACATCAGGAGTTAATAATTTGAATCAGTTTAATATGGCTGAAAAAATAACAAAGGATATAAATACTACTTACGGATCTATACAGGCTATGATAGCTAGAGACAACGATGTTGTTGTATTTGCTGAGGACAAAGTAATGAGAGTTCAGTCTGGTGGTAAAGACGCTTTATTTAATGCAGATGGTAATCCTCAATTAACAGCGACAAATAAAGTATTAGGAACAACTATGCCTTTTACTGGAGATTATGGTATATCTAAAAATCCAGAATCTTTAGCTACTGATAATTACAGAATGTATTTCACAGATAAACAAAGAGGTGCTGTATTAAGATTATCTAATAACGGAATAACACCTATATCAGATGCTGGCATGAAAAATTATTTCAGAGAAAATTTAAAATATTATATTAATATTACAGGATCAGTTAACGGTATTGATGATGAGTTTAACCTTACTTTACATGACACTTCTAAGTTTGGTGGCTTTGGTTCTAAAACAATTTCTTTTAGTGAATCAGGTAAAGGATGGGTTAGTTTTAAATCTTTTACACCATTAGCAACCGCAGGTTTAAATGATAAGTATTACTCAGTTGAAGATAACACTATATGGGTACATCATAGTGATATAGCTCTTAGAAATAGTTTTTATAATACTCAATATAATTCAAATATAACACTATTATTTAATGATGCTCCTGGTTCTGTTAAATCTTTTAAGAATATTAATTATGAAGGTAGCCAAGCTAAAGTTACTCAATCTACAACATCAAGTGTTACAGACGCCGCTGGTAATACATTCACCGCTAATGATAATGAATATTACAATTTATCAGCAAAATCAGGTTGGTACGTATCAGATATAACTACGGATAAACAATCGGGTAGTATTCATGAATTTATAGAAAAAGAAGGAAAATGGTTTAACTATATAAATGGAGATACTACAACTGATTCTAATTTAGATACTAGTGAGTTTTCTGTACAAGGTATAGGATTTCCATTAGTTAACCCAACGGATACTCAAACAGAAAGTGAAATAATAATACAAGCAGTAGATGCAGACGGAGAAAACTTATAAAATTTAAAACATGCCATACAATTATACAGTATCAGAATTTAATTTTACAGAAGCGTTACAAGACGCTGTTTATGCTGGTAACATGATTACGGGTGGCAGCGTGACTATTACTCCTAACTCAGGTTATGTCGTGTCAGCTTCTGGGTTTACAATCGCAGGCTCTTTACCACCACAGTTTGCTAGTATTTCATTTGCAGATACCGCGGTAGCAGGTGAGGTAAATAATACCGTAACTGTAACATTTGTATTTTCAGCATTATTCGAAATGTCTTCTGCTGCAAATAATATAAACTTGCCTATATCAGGCCATGCTGTTATTGTGGGCTTAAAAAGAGATATAACTATTGACATTGATTTTATAGATAACACTGTAGAAAATGTAAACGGAGAGGTAGCTGTAGGTGTGTACTCAGGCGTAGCCTCAACAATAACTGAAACTCCAGAAACTGAAACTATTGATTCTAATGGATTACAAACATCAAATCTTTCTGGTACAATAGATGCTGAAAATAATATAGCAATAGCTACTATTCTTGTTAATGCTGATACAAATTATCATTTTGATAACTTACCCACAATTAGTGTTGAAAACGCGCCACAAGGAGCTTCATTTTCATTACAATTAACTAGTGTAGTTTTAGAAAATAGTGACGACCAACCTACTCATTTATCTTATAAATTAAAAGTAAATAGTGATGTTAGTATACCAAGCGGATTAGGATGTAAAGTTTTTATACATTATACCGGAGTTTCCGATAGAGATGCAACTACAACATCAAAAAAAGAAATAAAACAAATCATATATGGATCGCCTGAAATACCTATTGGAGGTGCTACAAAAAGAATACAGATAGTAGGTGACGTAGGAGCTGAGTTTGATTTAACAGTAACAAAAGCTAGTAACAACACCTCTATAATGTCTACCACTTTAGCTAATGCAGATATTATACATATACCAGCTGGATTAATAAGAGGTTTAAACAAAACTTTAACAACCACTGATACTAATCAACTACTTGCATCTTTTGAATTTGAGCAAATATTTCCATCCGCTAGCGCTAATGAGATATATCATATAAATGTAACACCTAAAGGTAGCACTATATTAAATGCTAATTTAACACAAGCTGCCCCACAAGGAATAATATATCAATATATAAATCCTACAATAACATTAGACACAGATGATGATGGTGCTGGAAATACTTATGATGTAACGACTAAAACAACAATAGCTTATAAAGGTAGGCCAAATAAAAAGCCAAGTAGTTTAAAGCATATAAAAACAGTAAAAGAAACGTTTAGTTTCTCTTATGTTTATACGGTGACTAGTGGTGGTACTACTTTTACAACGCATGATCTTCCGGTCTGGTCTATGACTGATACTAGCTCTGACTGGGATCAAAGTGTCACTGGACATGGTAATATTATTGAAATATTTAATATAGCAATAGTACGTAGCTCTGGTAATACTGTAGCAACTGTCACGGGAGATGTTATAATTAAAAAGTTTGGAACAGCTAACGTTACTTTCAATCTAGACTCAAGTGAATTTTTAACAGTAACTTAAATATAAACTATGCCAGATATAACAATACAAGTAACAAGAACAGATTATCCTTCTTTACAAATAGGGGATACGGCATATTATTCTAGTACCACTAGTTCGGCTGGGTTTAATACTAGTAATAGTTTTACTAAAATAGGTTTAGTAAAAGGTATAAGTAATGCAACGGCTTTAGATGATGGCACGGAGACAACTACTTTAACATGCGAAATAGATGATTCTACTCCAGTGCCTACGACATCTAACTTTATATTCTTCTCAAAAGATAATAAAGTTAATTTAACTTCTTTATTAGGATATTTTGCTTCAACTAAATTTGTAAATACTTCCACGGCTAAAGCTGAACTGTTTTCTGTTGGTTGTGAAATAGCTGAAAGTAGTAAATAGTAAGTAAAAAATGTAACTATATAATAGTAAAAAATAACATATGGCAACAATTATAAACGACAAAGAATCACCTTTTAAAATATTTTCAGCTATTGGCGGACTAGTCGGTGGTATATACACAGCTCATAAGGCTGGTCAAGCGGCTAAGAAAGCACAGGCTGCTGAAGATGAGGCAAGAGACGCAAGGAATAAGCAAAGAGATGTATTATCATCCGTTGATACTAGTAATCCATTTGAAGGCATGCAGAATCAATTTGCTGGTATGGAAAATAAAATGGAGGATTTAACTATTAACAAAAAAGAAGCTGAAATGGCATCACAACAGTTTGCTCAAAGTCAATCTAATATTATGGATGGTTTAAGAGGTGCTGCTGGTGGTAGCGGTATTGCTGCATTAGCACAATCATTAGCGCAACAAGGTCAGTTAGCAGCGCAGAAATCCGCGGCTGGTATTGGGCAACAAGAAGCTAACAATCAAGCTAAAAAAGCGCAAGCAGCTGCTAATATTCAATTAAAAGAAAGATCCGGCGCTGCAGAAGTTGCTAATAAAATTGCAATGGGTGAAGCCGCTTCTCAAACAAGAGAGCTTAATAAACAGTCAGCTATATTTGATGACGCCGCTAAAGAGTTTCAATCAGCTCAAGGATTAGCAGCTGGGGCTCAAGCTCAAAAAGATGAAGCGATAGGAGGGGCAATTAGTGGCGGATTTAATATCCTTGGTTCATTAGTTGGCGGCGGGGCTTAACATAAATTTAAAATATAATTATGCAAGAAGAATATACACCACAAGTAGAACAACCTGTAGAAGAAATAGAGCCACAAATTCAACCTGAAGTTGAACCTATAACAGACAGTTCTTTTTTTCAAGTTATGAAGAATGAATTAAATAGAGACGCTAAGTTTCCAGAAGAAGAAATGGCAGCTTTAACAAATAAATTTAAGAATGAAAAAGAAGAATATGCTGATGGTGATAAAGAGACTCAAGCTAAATTAGAAGCTGGTGTAGTACAAACAGGGGAAAGAATGTTTAATGCTGAAGAGTTTAGAAAAAGTTTAGCAAGTAGTTTATCGGAAACCTCTGGTATAGGACATAGCCCAACTGAGAAATTAGCTAATTATACAGACGATATGGTTAATATTGTTAACGGTAATAATGAGGTTGTTTATAAAGAAAATATGCCTGGTTTTAATTTACCTAGTATAATGGGAAGTGAGGGTTCCGATGGGTGGAAGAGTTTTAACGAAATAGATGAATTAGTAAAAAGTAGGTACGTCGATGAAGTGTCTAAATCAAGTGTTCAAACCTTGATTGAAGACAGCTCAAGGCAAGCATCGGATGTTCAAAAAGGTGAAGATGCTACATTTAATTATCAAAAAGAATACAATAATATGCTAGAAAAAGTAGTTGAAACCGGTGATGTAAAATCTTTGGCTACAGATAAAATATTTGGAAATAGAGTATTCAAAGATGATTTAATGAAGTCAATTAAAATGGGTAAATATACTGATATGGGATTATCTGAAGCGCAAGTTATGGAACTGGATCCCACAAAAGATGGGAAAATATCACATGAAGATGCGGTAGAGATAACCTCAAGTATATTACGTGATGATGATATGTTGAAAAATTATTTAGCAGATTATTATACTAAAGCTATGGAACAAAATTATTATAATAATTTAAGTCCAGAGGTAAGAAAAGCAATGCAATTTAAATCCACTTTATCTTCAGAAACGAGTCAAATTTCTAAAAATTTTAAAAATCCATTATCACAACTAAAAGGAGGTAAAGTTGTAGATGGTATATTTGTAAGCAACAAATAAATAAATAAATATAAACACGGGTAACTAACGAAACAGTAATGATAGAATATATATTAAGTGGTGAGTCTATTAAGGTCTCTCCAGAAGACGAAAAACAATTTCTTGCAGATAATCCTGATGCTAAAATAGCTGGTGCTATACCACAATCACAAGAGCAAAAAGAGGATTATTTAAAAATGCCTTCTTTTAAACCTAAAGAAGAAGACACAAAAATAAATCAATCTCCATCTTCTAATGATGAAAACATAAATGTGGAAGAACCACAAGCCCCTTCGGGCAACGAGGCAGATCCGCCGAAAAAAAATCTAAAAAAAAATAAAGAAACTAAAACCAAAAATTACGATGAAATAACTGTAGAGGATTTATTGTCACAAATAGAAAAAGATAAAATAAAACTAGAGGAAGGTGGTTATGAAGGGAATTTAGTGAATTACGATACTCAAATAAAAGAGTATGATGCTCTTTTAGAAGGGTCTGATTTTCAAGAATTTAGAGACGCGAGTGATAGTGTTGTGAATTATGAAACTGAATTAATTGATTTAAATACTAACATAGAAGAACAAGTAAAAATACTAGAAGATTTACAACCTAAAAAATTAGATTACGAAGCGCAGTTGGATGAATTAGCTAAGGAAAGTTTGGATCAAGAAAAGCAATTAAAAGATTTAGAAGCTCAATTTGAAGATATAGATTTAAGTGATCCTTCGCCTGAAAATTTTGCTAAATACAATGAGTTAGTTGGTAATTATAACACACTTTATGAAGAATACGAATCTAAAGGAGTTGACTACCAATCTTTATATACAGAATATGATGATTATGTAGGAGAGTATAACAAGTTGTATGAAGTATATGAGAATAGCTTTAATGATATGGATGTGAAGTTTAAAGAATTTGAAGCTGCTCAAGAAAAATACAATAATTTATTTCCTGATTATAAAATAAAAGAAGATGAAAGGAATAATTTAATAACAGAACGTAATAATTATTATGCAGAATATAAACAAATTTTTGACACCCACCAAGAAGATGTTAGGCAATATAATCTTAAGTCAAGAAAAGGTGCACCAGTAGTAAACCCAAATCCTATTAATTTAACTTACTTAGAATCGAGATCAATTAGCATGCATAAAGGTGATATTGCTGTAGATGAGTATGGTAATATGGATAGTAGTTATATTGTAGGAAAAGATGCTATAGAAAACAAATTTACTGTTAATAATAAGTTATTTAAATATTATAAGACAAACCCAGACGCTTGGATTAGTGCTAAAACAAGTATGGGTTGGTTTTTGAACAATGGGGTTTGGGATGGTGCAGACTACAAATCTCATGGCTGGGAGCATAAAGGTCAAACAAACGAAAAAGTATTAGAAGAGCACCGTGAAAAAAATGGAACGCTTACTTACAAGAAAGATGATGATGGTAACATAACTTATGGCTACCAAAAATCGGAGTATCTACATGGAGATAATTCATTTGAAGAATTAACATTTGGTGAGTGGTTAAAAGAGTATGATGAATTAACTGAAATAGCTTCTTTTCAAGGTTTAACACCTTGGCAAATGGAAAATGATGCGATTGATTTTAATAACGATTTACATAAAGGGCCATATGCAGAAGGTTATTTTAACAATATACCAGATAAGTTAAAGCAGGAAATAATTGAAAAGGTTATAATTAATAGAACCCATATGTACAACCCCGCAAAGCAGCAGTTAGCTGAAATGACGGATGAAGAAAAAGAAATTAATAGTGTTGATAGAAATGATATTGCTAAATACTATCGCTCTGGATTCTCCTCGGGATATTTAGATGGTGATCAAATGGATGAATTTTTAATGTATGGTAAGGAAATTAATTTAGATGGCCTTGATACAGCAGAGGAGCGTGAAAACTGGTTAAATAATAACGGTCTCGCGTATGATGCAAATCAATGGATGATGCAAAGTGGGCTTTGGAGATGGGTTACAAAGTCTAGTATGGGTGTTGCAACTAATGTTACTAAAATGGGATACGGTTTATTGCAAACTGTAGAAAGTGAAGCATTAATGCAAGGCGTTATGGAGGGAAAAACCATAGACCAAATGGTAGAAGAGGGTGATATAAGTAAAATTAGAAAGCTTCAAGATGGTGCCGATGAACTAGCTAATATGTGGTCTACTAAATACTTTGATGAAAAAGGGGAAATAATGACACCTACAGACCTTATAAGTGAAGGTAGAGTTTGGGATGCCGCACAAGTAGCTAGTGAGCAGGCTATTTCAAATGTGTACAGTTTTGCACTAACAGCTTGGAACCCACTTTTTGGCGCTGCTATTATTGGTACTAGTGTTTATGGGCAAGAATTAAGTGAAAATTTAGAAACAAGATTTATTGACGAAGGCATAAGGCTTAAGCCGGGTGATAAAACTACTCTTAGAAGAAGTGCTTTATTAAATGCTGGTTCTGAATTTATTGGTGAGTACATTGGTGGTAAGTTATTTAGATACGGTTCTAATATGATTAGAGGTGGTGCTAGTAAAGATGTTGTAAAAGAGTTTACCGATAATTATATATCTACATATGTAAAAGGATTCTTTTATGGGTTTGGTGCGGAAGGATCTTCGGAAGCACTTACAGCATATCTTCAAGACGAAGTGGATGTTCACATGTGGGGAGACGAAATAGATTTTAAACAAAGATTTGAAAATATAAGTAACTCTTTTATAATAGGTGGTTTATTAGGTGGGCCAATAACTAGTACAACAAATATTATGGGTAAGCCATCAAGAAATGACGTTCTAGTGGCCTTATCACCACTAGAGTGGAGACAAGAAGTTGCAAGTTTAGAAGCTAAAAAACAAGAAACAATAAACCAAATAGATAAAAGTAAAGGCTCAACAAAAGCTGCTTTAGAAAAAAGACTTGAGCTTATTGATGCTAAGTTAAACGCGAAAAATAAACAATTACAATCTGTCTTTGAACACATGTCTAACAAGGAATTAACTAATTATGCTAAAAAGTATAAAAGGTTAAATGAATTATATAAAACGCAGCGAAACACCGATTTACCTCAAGACATGAGAGATGAAGCTAAAGGTGAAATAGAAACTATTTTAAATGATTTAAATAGTGTTACAAAATCATTTGTTAATGTTGAGGTTGAGAAGAGTATAGGTGACTTTTTAGCAAATGTCGATCAAATTAGAAGAAGGGGCGGGACTAGAGGTTTTGGAAGTGATTTAAAAATAAAATATCTAGATACAAGCGAAGAAGTAGATAAAGCTTTAAAAGAAAAAGGTATAGATAAAAAAGCTTCCAATAGTGATGGTTTGTTTTACCGGAACGTAGATGGTAAGTCAACGATATATGTTAATGTTCCTGTGGCCGCCGCAACTGGACAGACAAATGTTTTAGGTCATGAGCTATTACATTATATAATGTCTAAAAATTTTAAAACTAATAATGCTGCTATGCGTCCTATGGTAACGGCTCTTACTGACTTTTTAGGCGAAACAGATGAAGGTAAAGCCATATTAAATTCTTTAAATACTAGACTTGCTAATAATGGTTATTTAGACCAAAATGGTAGAATAAAAGAAGGAAATTTAGAAGAATACCTTGAGTTGCTTACAGATCTTATGGATAAAAACGAAATGCCAATGCCTTCTTCTAAACCTAAATCACTAGCAAGTTCTTTAAAAGATATTATGACTGGATTTGGTTTTGGTACTGTTAACCTAGATACTGGTGAGCAGATATTTGATTTTCTTAAAACGTACACTAAGAACGTTAATCGTAAAGGTAGACTTGGTGAAATAACTAAAAGAAGGGTAGGTAAAGTTAAAATAAAAAGTAAACTATATAGCGACGCTCAAGTAAAAGCTCAAGCCGCGCGTGGTCGTGGCTCACGTGATGAGACTGTAGCTCAAAAAGAATCTAAATCAGAGCAATCAGAGCAAGATATATATACAGAAAATACTTTACAAGAATTAGGTCAATCAGGTTGGGATAATGTTAACTGGAAAACTCATGGCACTAATTTTGCTGTCAAAACAATACAAGATGAAAAACTTTTAGATCGCCTTATAGCTGCTCAGCTAAAAGTTCCTATGTCTCCAGCTCGTACAAAAGATTTTATAAATAAAGTTTTATCTGAGCTGACCCCTCATATTAAAAGGTTTGATCCAACAATAAATGATAATTTATTTGGTTGGATTAATTCTCAAATAGGTAATAAGGCAACAGCGGTTTATAATAGAGAATATAAACCAGGTCAAAGAACTGTAGACATAGACGCTAAAACTCCAGACGGCGCCCTAATTTATCAGCCAATATCTGAAGATTTAACTCCAGAAGAAATGATGATTGCTAAACAAGAGAGTGAAAGTGATCAAAAGAAAACTAAAAAAACTTTAGCTAAAATACTTAAATTAGATAATAAATTAATACAAGAGTTTATTGATGCCTTAACATTAGCTTTTGGTACTAAACTACCTGAAGTAGCTATTAATCGTAAGCAAGCTAAAATATTTGAAAAAGAGCTTTTAAAAATAGTAACAGACAAAGTAAGAATTAAAATACAAAAATTATTTGGAACTGAATTAGCATATAACGAATTTATTAAAAATGATTTATTACCGTTATTAAATTTGCTTCCAAGTGAAGCTCTTAGGGACATGGAGAAAATGGTCGGTGGTAAAAAATACCCTAATGGTAGAAAAATTTTAGCAACGCAAGTAAAATTAGGAAGAAAAAAAGACGTTGAAAAATATCAAAAAAAGCTTGATGCTCAAGGTAAACCAATGGTACCGCTAACCGTTGACCCAGCAAAGGCGGCAGCAACTAAAATAAATGTACCAATTAGGCTACCAAATCCTACGTCTCAAGAACTATTAGCGTTTTTTAGAGGAACTAATGCTGAAGCGGTATTAGGTTATCAACCACCTGGCGCGTATCAATCCGGTATGCTTGGTGCTAGAAAAGATAAGGTGGCAGAACTATTAACTCGTGAGATAGCTAAAGATTATGCTATGAAAGTTATTAGAGACCCAAAGGTTATGCAGAAAATAACTAATATAGAAGCACTTCAAAATAGAATAATAAAAGATAGTCATGAAGCAGAAATAGGAGTTATATTAGATAGAGCTCCTGACGCGGGTTATGATGATTTAGACATTAACATTAAGTATTCTAAATCTGAAGTTATTGATCAATTAAGGTTTTTAGTAGATTTATCGGTTGATTTAGGTTATGAAAATGTTATAGATGATAATGGTAACTTCTTGTTAAACAAAGAATTTCCTGAAATGTCTGCTTTAGCAATTCAAAAATTAACAGAGTTAGAAGACGCTGGGGTTATTGAAGAAATAGTATCAGCAAGATTTAAGAGTGGTGTACAAAAACTTGAAGGAGTTCCTCAAAGTGTAAAAGATGATTTTGAAAATGTAGGTAATTTAAAATATAATACACCTATATTAGATCAACTTGAAGTTGATATGCAATACATGGCTATTAATTACTTTGGGCCAGAAGTAATGAAAGCAACTGGATATGAGATTATTGGTTATAAAAATAGAATATTAAACTCACCTGAAAAAGTAGTAGATAAAGAGGCTACTAGAAAAAATAACGGTAAAACAATTTATAAAAAAGATGAAAATGGTAATTTTATATCAGGAGAGTATTATGAAAGAAAACAAGTTACTATAAAAAAGGTTGGTAAAGTTAAAAAAACAAAGATACCATTAGATAAAAATTTAGTTTTAAAAGACGTTAGAATTTTTAATAAAAGTAAACCTGTGTTTAAAAAAGTAATAAAGGTACAAGATAAAACTTCTACAAAAGCAGATAAATTAAAAGATAAAGAATACACTGATCTAATACCTGAAATTGAGAACGCTAATCTAGCTAATATTTTGTTAGCTAAACATATATTAAAATCTATAGTAATAGCGGTTAGAAAAAAACAAATAAGTCCTGTGTCTGCTTTGAATTTTTTACAAATGCAAACAAGCATTGTTAATGGAATTAGAGGTTTGTCTAGACTTGATTTAGTAGAATTTTTAGATGGATCACAAGCAGCAAATTCTTCACATCCAGATTTTAAAGAAGCTATAATTTATTATAAAAGTAAAGGTATTAGAATTAATAAAGGTGAAACTTTAGAGTCAACTGTAATAAAGAAAAAATTGGTTCAAAAAGGAGAACATACAGGAGCGATGAGTAATACAAGTTTAGATGTTGTGCCTTTGTTTTTTAATAATGCTGATATTGACACAAGTTTAGATTTAATACTTAACGCACATTCACAAACCTTAACTAGTGTTTATAAAACTGATGTTATTGATGATGGGCCAGGTGGCTCAACAAGTAGAGGTGAATTTAAAAGATACAACGTTTTAAAACCTCAAGATCAAGCTAACTTTATAGGAATTAATGGTCAATCTCTTGAAGATGTTAGAATTGAAAGAGGTATATCTAAAATTGAAGCGGAGATAGTTGTAAAAGCTAGTACAAGTCATAACAAGTACATGTCAATGCAGGATGCTATAAACAATAGAATTAAATATAGTAAAACAGGTAAAGCACAAGGGATGTCTACTTTTGATTTTGATGATACATTAGCTAGAACTAAATCAGGTATTAGATACACTATACCAAATAACACTGGTAAACCAATGCCTGGTAAAAAAGTTATATTCTTAGCTGGTAGCGCTGGTAGTGGAAAATCAAATGTTGTAAAGCAATTAGGTTTAGAAAAGCAAGGATATAAAATGGTTAATCAAGATATATCATTAGAGTGGTTAGCTAAAAATAGTGGGCTACCTACAGATATGAGAGACTTCACACCTGAGCAAGCTAGTAAATGGGGTAGTTTACAATGGGAGGCTAGGGATATTGCTCAACGTAAAGCAACTAAATTTAGAGGTAGAGGCGATGGTGTTATTGTTGACGGAACTGGCGCAAGCACTGTATCGATGTTTACTCAAGTACAGAAGTATAAAGACGCTGGTTACGACGTTCAAATGTTATTTGTAGATAGTTCATTAGAGACAGCTTTAACTAGAAATCAAACTAGAAAAGAAAGGTCATTAAAAGATTTTATTGTTACACGTAATTGGGAATCTGTGCAAAAAAATAAAAAAGCATTTAAAGAAGAATTTGGTGATAATTTTGCAGAAGTAAATACTGATAAATTAAAACAAGGTGATCCAATGCCTAAGTCTCTAGTTAACAAAATGGATAAGTTTACTAATAGTTATATTAAAGGTAGATTAACGGCAGAGGAGTTTGCTAATAAAGGTGGGGATTTATTAGATCAAGGTGCTAAATTTGATTTCTCAGAATTTAATAAAGTTGTAGATGGAACACCAGGCCCATTGCTTGATAAAGCTAGAAATAGAGCTAAAAAATACGGAACTAAAGATATGTTTGTTTTAACAGCTAGACCCCAACAATCTGCTTTCGCTATACAACAATTTTTAAAAGGTCAAGGTTTAGATATACCAATAGAAAATATTACAGGACTTGCTAATAGTACTGGAGAGGCTAAAGCTCAATGGATGTTAGATAAGTTTGCTGAAGGATACAATGATATGTATTTTGTAGATGATGCTATACAAAATGTTAAAGCCGTAAAACAGGTATTAGATCAATTAGATATTAAGTCTGAAGTTGTTCAAGCTAAAATTAAATTTAGTAAAAGCGCTAGTAGAGAGTTTAACGAAATAATAGAGCAATCACAAGGCACAAAAGCTGATAAAATAATATCTCAAGCTGAAGCCATGAAAACTGGTAAGAATAAAGGTTGGTGGAGATTTTTTGTTCCACCGTCAGCGGAGGATTTTAAAGGTCTAATGTATAGATTTTTAGGCACTGGTAAACAAGGCGAGCAACACATGGAATGGTTTAAAGAAAACTTATTAGACCCATTCGCTAAAGGTATAAGATCTTGGAATGCTTACAAACAAGGTATGGTTAATGAGTGGAAGCAGTTAAAAAAAGATTTTAAAAGTGTACATAAATCTTTATATAAAAATGTAGCAGGAACTAAGTTTACTACAGATGCCGCAATAAGAGTTTATTTATGGGACAAAGCAGGGTTTGATATACCTGGTTTAGATACTGAGACTAAAAATAAATTAATTAGTTATGTTAAGGGTAATACAAAAGTAAAACAATACGCAGATACTTTAAGTAAAATTACTAGAACAAAAGAAGGTTATATACAACCAAAAGAAGGTTGGTCAGTAGGTACAATAGCTAGTGACTTAAATGATATAGTTACTAAAGTAGGTAGAAAACAATTTTTACAAGATTGGATAGAAAATAAAAATGCTATATTTAATCCTGATAACATGAATAAAATAGAAGCTTTATATGGTACTAATTTTAAAAAAGCTTTAGAAAATATATTATACCGTATGGAGAACGGTACTAACAGAAGACTTAGTCCTGATAGCAATGTAAATGCTTTATTAGATTGGATTAATGGTTCGGTTGGTGCTATCATGTTCTTCAATATGAGATCGGCCACTCTTCAAACATTGTCTACAGTTAACTTTATTAACTGGAATGATAACAATATATTTAAAGCTGCTAAAGCTTTTGCTAATCAAAAACAATTTTGGAAAGATTTTGCTATGTTATTTAATTCGCCACAACTAAAGCAAAGAAGAAAAGGTATACAAACAGACGTTAGTGCCGCAGAGTTATCATCTACGTTTGCAGGTGGCAAGGCATCACCAAGAAAAGTTATTAATTATTTATTACAATTAGGTTTTACACCAACACAGATAGTAGATAGCGTCGCTATTGCTTTTGGTGGGGCTTCGTTTTATAGAAACAGATTTGATACCTACAAAAAACAAGGTATGACTGATAAACAAGCTAGTGATAAAGCTATGTTAGACTTTCAAGAGATAGCAGAAGAAACTCAGCAATCATCAAGAGAAGATATGGTGTCTCAACAACAAGCTAGTGTGTTAGGTAGGGTTGTATTAGCTTTTCAGAATACAACAATGCAATATACACGTTTAACTAAGAAAGCTTTATCAGATTTGGTTAATAGAAGAGGTGATCCTAAAACGCATATATCAAAGATTGCATATTACGGTGCTGTACAAAGTATTGTATTCTTAGCTTTACAACAAGCACTAGCGCAATCTTTGTGGGGTGACGATGAAGAGGAATTAGACAAAGATTTAAAAAGAGTTTTTAATGGAGCATTAGAATCGTTCTTATCAGGTACTGGTATACATGGTAAAATAGTATCAACTATAAAAAATACAGTTGGAACTTACCAAGAAGAAAAAGCAAAGCCAAAGTGGAAAAGAGAAAATGCTAACGTCTTATTAGAAGTACTTAGTTTTTCTCCACCAATAGGTAGTAAGTTAAGAAAAATATGGCAAGCTTTGCAAGCTGAATATTATGACGATGACGGAAAACTCAGTGAAGAACTTGGTTTCCGTATAGAAAGCCCTAAGTTATATTTTTGGACTAGTTTAATTGAGGCTGCTACAAATATACCATTACAAAGATTAGTTAGAAAAGCTAATAATATAGAAGAAGCTATAACAAGCCAACACTCTCTGCTTAATAGAATAATGTTAGGGATGGGTTGGAGCGTTTGGGATTTAGGTATTAAAGATGAAGATACAGTCGCAGCTAAAGAGCGCGTTGCAGAAAAGAAAGAGATTGAAAAAGAAGAAAAGAAAAAAGAAGATAAGATTATAAAAGAACAAGAAAAAGAAGAGGAGAAGAAAAGAGAAGAAGAAGAAAAGAAAGCTAAAGGTATTAAAACTATTAGATGTTCTGGTATAAGATCTAATGGTGAGAGATGTGGTAATACGACTGAGACGGCTGATAAAACTTGGAAGTGTTATCACCACATGGACTTCACTGACGGGGACGATAGAGACGGCGATGGAATCAAAGAATATAGATGCACGGCTATAAAAAAGAATGGTGATAGATGTAAGAACAAAACTGAGAATGAGAGTAAAAAATGTTATGCTCACCAATAAACGTGTAATTATAATAAAGAAACAATAAATTAAAAATATGATAAATTGGATAAATTCTTGGAAATCAAGTAACAAAAAGAATAAAATAGATTTCACATTCAGATTTGGATGGTTAACAATATGGGAGATAAAGTGGTGCGCTGCTTGTAAAAGCGAAGACACATGTTGTAAAAATAAGTTTAGAATAATGTTGTTAAACTTTGGCTTTGAAATAGGATCATGAAATTTATAAACAACAGTCAGCTAGAATATAGAAAAGCTATTAAAGATGGTAATATTGTTAATAAAGGTAAAGATAAAACTATAACTCTACCCGCGAATACTACTATATCTTTTGGTGAAATGACGGAAAGCAGAGGAAAATATTCTATAGTTATGACTGTTGTTAAGGATTTTGGTAAAGGTAATGTGTCCAAGGCAGTAATTTTAAATTTAGTATAATGGCTGGTATATATAAACAAATAGATAATAATAGCGGATCAGCACAAACAATAACTGTTATAACTAAAGGCTCTGGGGTAAGTGGTAATATTAAAAAAATATTAATAGCAAATGAGAACACATCTAATGCTGTTGATATAACGGTAGATTTACATGATGGTACAAATACTTTTACTATAATAAAAGAAGTAGAAGTACCAGTTAAAACATCACTAGTACTGTCAGATAACATAAGTTTTGATAGTAATGCTTTTAGTTTAAGGATAACAACAGGTGGCACAACTCCTCTTATAACTGTAATAATAAAATAATGAAATTAGAAGTAATTAGATTTTCAAGTGGTACAGATAGTACTAATGGAATATTATTAGAAGTAATAGAACAAGGTAATGATATAGATGGGTTGTGGCAACAGAAAAAATTTTTAGCATACACATTAGAAGATGAAAAAAGAGATACAAAAGTTCTTGGAGAAACGAGAATCCCAGACGGTGATTATAAACTGGGTCTTAGGAAAGTTGGAGGATATCATGCAAGGTACACAAAGAGATTTCCTCACATACATATTGGTATGCTTCATGTTCTTAATGTTCCTGGCTTTGAGTATATACTTATCCATTGTGGAAACACCGATGAGCATACAGCAGGTTGTTTATTGGTAGGTGATTCACAGGAGAACAATCAAATAGTAACAAATGGATTTATAGGTAAATCCACTCAAGCATATAAAAGAATATATCCACGTATAGCAGAAGTTATAGAATGTGGAGAAGAAGTAACAATAACATATAAAACCATATAATTATGGCGTTTAAACTGAATGGATGGTCTGCTTTTACAAAGGATGTGGTAACTAAGCGTAAGAAAAAACATGCTAGATCTATCCGAGAAGGGGTTGGTAACATTACTGAGGATGGTAAAGTTGAGACACATAGAATGGTTAGTGATATAAAGGATAATCCCACGGGTACATATAGTGTTTGGCCTTCTATTACATTTGATGAACAGGGTGATAAAGTATCACAATCAAAAGATGAAGCTATTACCGCTGGGGAACTTTATCAATTTAAAAACAAAAAGAAAGCTAAAAAATTTGCTTATGGATCTTGGAAAAAAGGTAAAGATAGAAGAGAAGCTATGAAAGCTTATAGAGAAATGAAAAAAACAAAGAAAAAGAAAAAATAAATGAAAAAAATATTATTACTATTAGTAGTATTACTAATATCATGTGCAACTCCTAAAAAATGCTGTGCACAAACTAAAGACTTTTTTAAGTACTCTACTTTTTATACATCAGTAACAACTAGCACACCATTTACAGAAAGAGAGGATTATATAGCAGTTGATAAAGGTTATGAGGATGTAACGTGGGTCTCACCTTACGACTACAATTTAACGCTAGGCCTGCGCAAAATAGCAAGATTCGATTATGAAACAAAACGTCAAACATGGTATACAGGTACTGAAAGAAATACTGCAGACAACGTTACTATTGGTAACGCTCCTGGTTGGGAGTACCTTTTTAATTATTCTTTTATACGGAATCGCGGTGACAAGTTTACTGAGCAAAATTTCTGGCTTAGATACTTGGGAAA
>Ga0098059_1000419_pt1 | contig 27153 bp, 9 predicted proteins | sample 20_taG_FD_92580 | JGI IMG/M metagenome (GOLD analysis project Ga0098059, IMG submission 92580) | Marine viral communities from the Subarctic Pacific Ocean - 20_ETSP_OMZ_AT15318 metaG | ecosystem: Environmental > Aquatic > Marine > Oceanic | place: Subarctic Pacific Ocean | collected 2015-01-19
TGTAATCCGTTATCATACAGGTTGCGATGGTGAAGGTGGAGACTATTATGATGTTGATTTATATGGTTGGCCTGAAATGCAATATGGTGATTGCTCAGGTTCACCCTATTTACCACATAATGGGGGGCAAAGTTATGTAAATAATTGCTTACAATGGGGAACTGACATTAATAATGGACTTTGTTGGCAATTAAGTGTAGATGATGATGAAAATCCACTTATTCATGGAACTCCAGAATCAGGTATTTTAGTGGGTTGTACAGATGTTGGTGCTTGTAATTATGACCCTATAGCAGAAGTAGATGATGGAAGTTGTGAATATGAATCTTGTGCTGGTTGTATGGTAGATTATGCATGTAATTATGACCCTGATGCTATAATTGATGCTAATAATTGTGAATATGTAACTACAATACAATGTTGTCTTGATACTGATTTAAATCAATTGTCTGAGGGTGAAGAAACAATAGAAGGTTGTTATCCAGATTGTTCCGAACTTGGTGAGTTTTGGTTTGATTGTGATATTTTAGAAGGAGCAGAACAATTAGGTTGTATGGACCCGTGTGCGACAAATTACCTCCCTGAAGCAACATTCGATGCTGGTAATTGTGAATATGAAACCTTTGGACCTAATGATATTATCATTCAAGAAATTCATTATAATCCAAGAGATGATTCAGGTTATTCTGATGCCACTCATGAATTTTTTGATATATACAATAATTCAGGAGGACCTTTAAATTTATCTTGTTTATCTGTAACAACACAAGGTTCAGGTGATGAATTTACAAGATTAGAATCACTTCCTACGGGGACCATTATACCATTTCGAGGTAGAATAGTGTTTGCTAACGGAATTGTTCCCGCATATAATCATTTAACTGCAGGTGTAGATTTATTTCAAATCACAGGAACATTGAACAACAATTCACCTATGACGATTCGTGTAAAGGATGCTAATGAAAACATATTAGATGAAGTTAGATATGGTGTGGCAGGTAGTCAAGGAGATAGTGAAAACACTTGTATAGGTCCTGGGTCAGAATGGCCAGCAAATGTAGAAAGTAATAGTGCATCAATAGTTTTAATTAATAAAAATTTAGATAATAACTGTGGAACTAATTGGAGAAGAAGTGGTGGAGCTCCAACACCTGGTAAACGAAAAACTCCAAAAATTAATACTGCTGCAGGAGAAGCAGATTTCTTCATAACGGAAGTTATGTATAACCCACCTGGTAATTATGATGGTGAATATATGGAAATATATAACAATCACCCAAGTGCAACTTTTGACTTGACAGGATTTCAAGTAAGGGGTATAGCAACTGGAGATGACCCTGAATATCAATTTCCTGATAATACTGAAATAGCTCCTGGAGAATTCATTTTATTAACAAGGCAAGACCCTTTAAATGGATTTGACCCATCATGGGCAGGACTTGAAAATCCTTGTTTAACTGGTACTCAATGTTTTAGTTATGATTTTAATAATAATACATTATGTTGTAATGGTAAAACGATAGATTTAAGAGTATCATATAATGAAGGTTCTACTTGGAATATGGTAGTTCGTTATCAGGGTGGTAGTGCTGGTCTTGGTATGAATGTAGATGTCGAATATCCAACTACTGATAATGACGGAAGTTCCATGGAATATAAATTGTTTTGTGATGAAAATTACAATTCAATTCCTGGATGCCTTGAAGATTGTAAAAATGGAAGTTCTTTTGAAAATGGAGATAATGATAATTGTTGGCAAGCAAGTATTTATGGAGGAACACCTGGAACTGCACCTATAAATCCAACAGGTTGCAGTGACCCTTTAGCTTGTAATTATGAACCTGATATTGAAGTTGAGGATAACGACACTTGTGAATACCCTGAAGAAAACTATGATTGTAATGGAAATTGTATTATTAGTATAGATTGTGCAGGAGTATGTGGTGGTGATGCAGTCGAAGATTGTGCTGGTTTATGTGATGGTAGTTCTCAATTAGATGAATGTGGTGAATGTGATGGCCCTGGTCCAATATATGAATGTGGTTGTTCAGGTTTACCTTTTGAAGAAGCATGTGATTGTGAGGGAAACACAATAGATGAATGTGGTGAATGCGGCGGAGATAATTCATCTTGTTCTGGTTGCACTGACCCGGAAGCTGAAAATTACGACCCTGATGCAACAATTGACAATGGCTTATGTCAATATTTTGAATTTGATAATGATTGTGAATGTGCGGGTGATGGTGATTGTGTTGCTATATGTGAATTAGAAGGATTATGTGCATATGCTGAATCTTGTGTTCAAGGTGAATGTAACATAGATGGTTTTATAAGTGGAATATGTTCGTGTTCAGTATGTTTAATACCAGGGTGTACTGATGAAACAGCTTGTAATTATAGTGAGGAAGCAGAAGAAGATGATGGGAGTTGTTGGTATGCTCCAATAACAGAAGATTGTGAAGGTAATTGTTTAGTTGCTTTAGATTGTTTTGGAGTATGTGGAGGTAACTCAGTTGTCGATGAATGTGGTGTCTGTGGAGGATTAGGAATACCTGAAAGTGATTGTGATTGCAATGGTAATCAATTAGATTGTAATGGAGATTGTGGTGGTACTCATGTATTAGATAGTGAAGGTGTTTGTTGTTTAGCTGAAGAATTAAATTCTTGTAATATATGTGGTGATGATGAATCAGTATGTTTACCATTTGGTGACATTTTAATTGAACCTACTTTAACCTTTGGTATATCACAACATCAGTTTACATTTAAACCTTTAGGTGATGGTCCATTAGGAGGATGGTCATCGCCAGCTGGTGATATAATAACATATCAGTTAGAAGTAGATAGAAAAACAAGTCCTGACCAAACTGAACCAAGTGGTGCTTTAACCGTTAATGTAGTAATCGATACTGAAGGAGGGACTTGTTCACAATGTTTATTAAGTGATTTTGAACAATTTGGATATTTTAAAGAATTTACAAAGCAAAATGACCCTTTACCATACACATATTTTGTAAGATTAACTGCAATAGATAATTTAGGAAATACAAATTCAATACAAAAAACATTTGTAATTAATAATATTATTGAAACAACTCAATCTGTTGGGTTTTCATATTTACCATACCAAGGTATATATCTATATGGTAATTATAATCCTGTAGAAAATCCTTATTATCAAACAAAACAAAATATAGAAAATCTTGACCAAGATAGACGACCACAATTAGGAACTTTTTATTATGTCGAAGATAATTACAACATTACTTGGCAAGAAAAACTACAAAGAATTGCAGATGATTATAATGAAAATATACCTTATTACTCTGATACTGATTTTTATTTAACTGATGATGTAGATTGGTTATCAAGTAACAATACACTTGAATTTGTGTTATGGGACAATTTAACACCCGCAGGTTTATCACCAGATATTGATGTGAGAACATTAAAAAGTTTAAAACAAAATATTGAATTAACAGCTTATAATTACATTGATGAAAATTTACAACCAGACGATTATAAAAACAATTCAGTACCAGGTGAAATACAATTATATCCACATTTTAGACGCAGTACAGATTTAAATGATAATATATTAAACCCATCATGTCCAATAAGCGGGCAAAATGGATTTGTTGTTATACACAATGATGGTGGGACTTGCTGTATTGATGTAAATGGATATCCTAGTAGTTGCGGTGGCGCAAGCAGTACGCAAGCTTGCTGTGCACTCCATTATGGTGGTGAAGCAGAATACTATACACCTTATATAATTGGTGCATTTACTGAAAATTATACTGAATATAGTTGTATATGGACATCACCATCGGTTACCAGTGCAACAAGAGATGATTATAATGTTTATGATATTTTTATTGAACGACCTCATGTTGATTTTAATTATATAAATATTGAAGGAATTATTTGTCCTTGGTCTACACAAGGAGATTTCGTTTCATACTTTACACAAGCATATATTGGTTTAATTGATTGGGGTGATGAAACAACAACAACAAAACCAGATTATTCAGATGAACCATTAGAAGTAAAATCGGACACGATTATAAAACACAGGTATGAAAAACCAGGTATATATGAAATAACGGGTTTGATGTTCATAGTCGGTGGTGTAATAGAACAAGGTGAAAAAGTTAATAAAACAATATTAAGTAACTTTAAATTTACTGCAAGAATTAATTTATATGAAAATGAATTATATGAATCGCCATTTATTAAAATCGATAGAGATGAGCCAATTATAGGTGGTATATCGACTAATAGTATTTATTACAAAACTATAAAAAGACAATTAGGATTTTTCCCAGGTTTGCAACAACCTATTAATTTAAATTTTGATTCTGATTTTGATGAATTAGAAACCGGAAATGCCTTAATAAATATAGAAAATAGAATTTCAGGGTCAAATGAATTAATACTATCAAAAAATGAACCTTTCACAATACCTGTATATGATTTGTCAGATGATAATGGAGCTCCACTTGAAGAGCCGAGTGAATTTAATTTAATATATACTGGACAATACAATGACAGAGGTGTTTTAGGAAAACATCCAGGTGATTTAGATATTGGACAAATTAGATATTTTAAATCAGGTAATTATAATATATGGGATATGTTAGGCTTTATAAATACACCTTATGAGCAATCTTATGAAATAATTGATGCTGACATAACACAAGCAGTTTTATTTACAGCTGCTCATAACCAACGAAGTTATAGACCTTCAATAGATTCCACACATTCAAGTGATTTATTCACTGGTTCAATAGGTAGAAAAATGAATGAATTTTTTGGTTGCCCTGTAATATACGCTAAATACAGAACAGATGACCCTAATTATTATCATTATATAAATGACCCTACTGATACACCTGCTTTTGAACCTATAAAAGGTCAGATGATGCCAATGAAACGAGCTGTATTAGATTACTTAGAATCACACCCTAATATAAAATTAGTTATTGATTTGCATGGTGCAGCTTCTTGGAGAAAATTTGCAGTTGATTTAGGACTTACTGGTCCTAAAAACACACCAGGACCTATGCTTTGGGGTGAACCAATTGCTGATGATGAAAATGCAGAAGAAAATGTCGTAGATACTCAATTACAATATCCGCAATATGATGTTTTTGAAAACATAGAAGTTTATGCCCCATCAATAAAAACTGATTTTGGTAAACAAGAATTATTACAATATATGTATGATGCACTATTATTAAATGGTGTAGGTGCCGGATGTCTACCAACACAACAAGAATGGGAATTAGCTGATGAACCTGAAGATTTTAATTGTATTACTCATGATAATGATGGGTTTGGCCCAACTTTTAATCATTCATTTACTGCGGGTAACCAACCTACATTTACTGCGTGGGTAACCAGGGATGCTCCATCTGATATAATAACTAATCCAGATAAACTTGTAGATGCTGTTCAAATGGAATTCAGTAGAGAATATAGGAATTTTTTTGATGCTAGTTATTCAGGTAATTGTGGGTCACTAAACAGTTCTGGTGACAATGAACCAGCAGCTTTAAAAGCATTAATTGATATAGTTAATTTTACAAATCAAAATTATGGGTATGGGGATGCTATAAAAGAAAAACCATCAGATGATGTGATTATGAATGAATGGGGTAATGATATTTATAAAGATTGGTGTGATTTCTTTGAACCCACTAAAGATATTGATTTAAGTTCAGACACAGTTCCAATGAGAAATCACCCTGGTAACCCTGAACATGCAAGATATTGGAAAAACATTATACCCGAAGATTATAATATTTTTGCAGATAGATTGGGAGTTACAAAATATAATTTCGGTAGCATATTATTGGGACCAGGTGGTTCTTATAACATAGTATTTAATAATTTACCAGACCAAGGTTTAACGGTATTTAATTTATTTCCAGAAATACAAGATTTTATATTAAATGAAGATTATTATTTATTTGATGGAAATAATGCATACTATCAAGATTTGTTTGAATATCCTATGGTAACTAATAATACAATATGGGGTATAGTGCTTAGAGAAAATTTAAGTATACAATTCGAGTTTAATTACTATTATAATATTTATAGAGTAAATAATATAGGTGTCCCAGAGGAAATATTTACTGATGAATTTGAATATTTGTATGGTGATACTGGTTCAACACAAGAATGGAGACCTAAATTAATAACAGAAAATTATGGAGATGATACCACTACAATCGATGATTTTAACACTATTAATTATTACCAAAATTTTTACTATCCAGTTTTACCTAAAATAAATTATAGAGGTGAATTTGCTAATATAGGATTGCAATCAGATGAAGTAAGTGAATTATTACCATGGGGTTATCCAGGAACATCGTGGAACGGATATGATGCATATGCACCAGTAACAAATGAAAAAATTAATAATAATGACATGATTATCGATATGTCGTTTTTAGAAATAGATAAAAATAATCTAAGTGATTTAAGTGGACAGGATGTACGAGGTATTTTAAATACAGATTATAAAATTAATTTTGATGAAGATACAACAGAACCAAGTGCTGATGATTTTAAAATTTATCCTAAATTATCAAAAAATAAAAATGGAAAAGCATTTTAATATGAGAAATAAAATATGTCAATAAATGATTATACAAATAGCAGAGGGTGTACTGGAACTTGTGCTACCCTTACTCAACAATTTGCTTGTTCGGGTGGTCAATTTGATTGTGGTTGTTATGACCCCCAGACCGGAATTCCAATTCCAGCTAGTAATATAATATCTCAAAATTGTGCCTATGTAGAAGTCAATCCTTGTGATGGTGTAGTATGTGGTGACGGTGAAGAATGTTCTAACGGTGTTTGTATACCTATAACTTCTGTACAAGGTTGTATGGATGCTACCACTTCAGGTTATTCAACGGCACAACCATTTGGTATATGTTCTAATGTAGAATATGGTACAGATACTTATTGCGCTTGTAATGCTGACCCAAATGCTAATCTTGATTGTCTTGGTAATTTACCGAGTGTTGCATGTGAACATAATAATGATTGTGATACTTTAAGTGGTAATGCATGCTTAAATGGATTATGTACTGATGTTTCTTGTTGTACTTATCCTTCTTATGATGGACCTATATTGTATACAGATATTGATGTTCAAGACTTTCCTGACCCATATCAGAGTCAACAATGTACTTTAAATGAATTTGATACATATTGTGTATATGGTGAAGGTAATTGTATAGGTGTTTGTTCATTTCTTGACCCTCCAACTGATGATTGTGGTGAATGTGGGGGAAATTGTTGGGCTGCCAATGGATGCGAATGTGATTGCCCTGAGGGTTTTGGTTGTGATGGGATATGTGATAGTGGAGCTGAAGTTGATGATTGTGGTGTATGCGACCCGTGTAATAATGGAACCGTTAGATATCAGTGCCCAGATTGGAATAGTAGTTGTACGGGCTGTACAGACCAGAATGCATTAAATTATAATGCAGAAAATACTATTTCTTGTACGGATGTCTGTGAAGGGCCACCAAATCAACCTCAATGTCATCAATTATTTCCAGATGAATGTGCAGAAAACGGAACAACTGGTCCTAATTGTTGTTGTGTTTTTACAATAGATTATACTATATATGCATGCACCGACATTAATGCTTTAAATTATAACGATTTATGTAATAATGAATTATATACTTGTATTGATGATGGTAGTTGTGAATACCCAATTGATTTTCCAGATTTTAGTTATGTGATATTACAAAATGAACCATCTACTCGTGATTACGGACAATATTTTTATACATCAGAAACAGAATGGACATCAATAACAGGTCTTGATTCAATTGAATCAACTGATGATTTATCAGCAATTACAATACCACCTATCAATTTTGATGGTAATCCAGAAATAATATCGGGTGGTGGTGGAATTGGAAATCAACTACAATCTGTTGGAGTTATTCCTAATGACCCTGTTTATGGTTGGTTTTTACCTAAAATATTTTTTAATAGTTGTGTGGGAATTGGTGGGACGGCCTTACAGCTCCTGGATATACATCAGAAAGGTATGTATCAAAAAGGATTAACTTTAAATCAAAACACACCTTTAAATGCTAATGGTTTTAATTATTTAGTTGATAATTATCCAAGTTTTTTTGATGATGATGAGTGTAGTGGAACTGATGGTTTTTCTATTACTGATGTACCTCCCCTTGGTTATTTTAGAGAAAATGTAATCAATGATAATGATTTTGATTATCCAGAAGATTTTTATACGGGCCTACCTAATGGTGAGGATTGCAGTGACCCAAATAATTGTGGTGCTTATAAAAGTTTAGGTGTAGAATTTTATGCTATATCAGAAGAAAACTATACTCAGGCTATGCAAGAAGCACAAGATGGTGGATTTGCATATGATAGAACACCAAAACCTGTTTATGAATTTATAATGGGAACCTCTTATAGTCAACAGGGTAAATTTCAAACTTTATTTGTTATTAGTTTAGATGGAGCAGTACCTGGGTTATGTGAACCTAATCAGAACACTATTGGTTGTATACCTAATTATGATGCCGGTAATGGAGGTCAACATTTTCCACAAGAAGAAAATTATGAGTCCTTAGGGATTGCATTTTATGCATTTAGTGAACCTGATAATTATTCAGAATTAGTACCAATTATTGAGTGCCATAACTCTGAATTTAATATTTTAGGGACAACTACTATTGGTTATAGTGTTCAAGGAAATTGTTCATTGGGGGGTCAAAATGGTAAAAATGTTTATAGAGAAATGCACGAACCATCCTGGAATACTATACATAGTTGGGGGTATAATTTATTAGAAGCTCAAGGAATTGGTGTTGGTACAGACTCTTGGAATCCAAGTTTTGAAACACAACTTGAAAATAACGCATATAATGACGCTGAGGGAAATATCGTTTTTTATGCTTATCCTAGTGTATCATTACGAGGAGTTAGAATAAGACCTATAACACATGCTTATATAGGTTCAACTGCAGATAATATTAAACTTTTAAATAGATATTATGATGTAAATGATTTAGATTATATATATACATCAGCTCCTAATATTGTAAAAATTTCAATGGATGTTACTGATAAATACATGGAAACTTTGATAACAAAGGATGATATTATTTTACCAGACAATTATCCAGAAGATTTACAATATGTTTTTATGATAGCAAGTTGGGATGGTGAAATCAAAACAAGTGAGGAAATCAATAATGAATATACACAATTAATAAATAATAATAATATAGAAGTTGTTGAATCTACAAATAAATTATATACTTATCAAACATTAAGAAATGAATTTAATAACATTAATTATTTTGAACATCAATATTTAACTTCAGGTATAAAAATTGTTAAAGCAATCTTTTCTGAAATGAGCATGAGTACAAGAAACTTTTACAAAGAAAAAATAGTAACTATCAAGTTAAATTTAAATACTGACCAAATTTATATAGAAGATTTTCAGGAAATAGGTGGCCCCGATTTTAATTATTTGCCATGGCCTTATCCTAGTAGGATTCCAATCATTAGTGGATTCAGTAAAAAAAGTAAATATATTAAATCAGTAGAAAACATATTGTTTTCTGATTCATTTGGAGAAGCTGAAGCTGTAGAAGAAGCTATTGCTCAAAAAGCTTTAGATAATGATGAATTAGGTGAATTTGTAGGTAAAATGGATATTGAACAAGTTAGAGTATTCAATGACGGATATTATGATATTGGAGCTTTATTACAAATAGAATCTTTTTATGATAATATATTAGACCCAACTAAACAAAAAAATTACGACTATTTTCCTCACACAAGGATTGGAGAATTTAAATTTTGGGATGGAATTTTAAATAAGTTTCCAAGTGAAAGTTCAGTTGGTAATATATTTATAAATGACATAGAGGATAAAAATACTAAATCGAAATGTATTTTAGAACTCAATTGTGGTGATTATGATAAACAGACAATACGAGATTCAAGTGGTAATGGTAATAAAGGTATAGTAGTGGGTGATTTTCAACTTGAAAAAACTGCAAAAGAAATACCTGCAGCAAGGAGAGGGCCAATAGATTTACCAGAAAAAGATAAAAATAATAGAGCTTTATAATGAGTGAAACAATACAAGATTTTGTTCCAGAACAATTAGACTTAATTTCTTCAGGTCAAGAACAATACATTTTCAATGAAACATTAGGTGATTATGTTAGGGTTGCCGTATTTGATGAAAATGAAGAATGGATTGTAGGCTACGAGTATTATTCAAATATTGATTTTGACGGGAATTATATTGATTATGAATTACTTGGAAATGGACAGGAAATAACTGAATTTGATAATCCAATGTGTGACGGGGATATCCCAATAATATCTAATATTGGGAGCCAATTCTACTTTGAGTCAGCTACACAATATTGCATAGATAATGGATATGAAAGTTATGAAGAAGGTAGTGTTGAAACTTATGAAATGGATGGTAATGCATGCTTTTGGAATGGTAATGAATGGGTTAATAATGCTGGTGGTGGGATAAATGTAATACATTCAATAAATTGTATAAGATATAATCAAACATACCCAACTCCAGTTCAAGGAACTTTTCCACAAGTAAATATTTATAGAAATAATGCTGATATATATTTCAAACCTAACGAGATATTAACTCAAAACCAAACTGCCGGTGGTAATTATCAATTAAAATTTGATTTTTTAAGAAATTACTTTGATACATGGTTAGATTATTTTATAACCAATGGATATATTGCAAGTACGGGGTATGTTATAGATATAACATCATCATATTTTTCTACTGATTATGATATTACCACATTAGTAGATGATTTAATTGATAGTGGAGAAATAACAAACGAAGATGGTGATGATTTTTTAGATTTAGTTCAATATGTTCAGGATGTTTATTTCGGTGACCCAAATTTTTATATAAAAGAAATTTCTGCATCAAGGAAAGAAATTAGAGTGTATGGTAGATATGGAGAAAACAATAACATTTATTTTGATGAGGATTTTATAAATGAATTTATTTACATCTTAGGTTCATTAAATGAAGATTGTGGTGCAGAAGGTAAACCACAATGTTATAAATTAAATTATGTATTAAATATAGGTCAAGGTAAAGCTATAACTATAAATAATTATGCTTTTGATTATGTGACTGATTCTGAAAACCCATCTTTAGTTTTACGATTAAATAAACCTCTTCCTACAAGTATTTTTCAATATTATGCAGTTAATATAGAAAGAAAACTAATAGATTCACATATTGAAAATATCTTGTATGTTAGTAATATATCATCTATGATGATTGGTGACGGGTTAGAACCTGATTTTAATTATAGCACTGAAATATATAATGATACTACTGATGACACACATCAAAATCAATTGCAACTTGAAGCAAGTGCATCAATAAATCAAGAAACTTTTGATGAGATAGCTATAGAAAACACAAATCAATACAAAAATTTAAATATTAATTTTTCTAATTTTAAAAATCATGTATTTTTTGGTTCTGCTGTTTCAAAATTAGAAAATTTTAAAAGTAAAGCTGTAACCATAGAAAATCATATAAGAGAAATTTCTTCATCATTGACACTAACAGGTAGTCATGTAGAAGAACGAAGAAAAGAATTATTCGGTAATATTACTGAAGTTAAAAAGGGATTTACTCCATATGAAAAATTTATGTATTATGATAATCAAAGTACAAGCACAGGTTCAGCTCCAGGGATAGGACCAAATTTAATTGATGCAGTACCAGTATCAGAGCGTTCACCAACAACTATTTTACCTCAATATGAGGGAATAAAATTAGTTTATAAGCATACCTCAAAAAATGCTGGGACTGGAGAGAGTGATATTCATATTTTTTCAAAAAAATATAGAGTAGAAGAAACACCATTTTTTAATACAAATGAACCTATTTATTTATCATTTTTAATAAAGGGGACAGATAGTATAGCAACAACAGCTAATGCAACTTCAAATGGTTTAAATTGGGTAAATATGAATCAATATAATTCATTACCATCTAGCTCTTTTCAAAATGAAAGAATTTTAAATCCTACTATAAAACACAATGAATATAGAAGGCATATTTATGCGGCATCACAATCTTATTGGCGTCCAATACAAGATGGTGAAATTAATGGTGATATTGCTAACATAACTGATTGGAGTACAAACTCAACACAATTTCAAATTTTATCTGCGTCGAACATTACTGGTTCATATCCAATTAATGATTCAAGTGGCCAAATAGGAGAATTATTATACCCATCTATGTATAATACATCATCTCAATATGGTTATTTAGATACAGTTACTGAAAGGTCAGGTTCAGTATTACCATCTGGAGAATTATTTAACATTAAATATCATTCCGGTTCAAATGCGGCAGGAGCGGCAACTTCATCCTTTACCACTGATATATTTGTATCAACTAAGGACCCACGAAATGTACCTCCATTTTCTATATTGTATCCTACTGGTTCATCTGAATGGACAAATTGGTATGATGAACAATATACATCTGCTTCAAACTATGATACAGATAATGTTAATAGTTTAATTAAAAATTTACCTTCTTGGATTGATGAAGAATCTGAAACAGCAGTTTTAAAAAGTTTTGTAAACATGTGGGGCGAACAATTTGATTTAACAAAAAATCATATTGATAATTATTCAAATATACATAAAAGAAATTATACTAAACACGATTCTGTTCCAAATAACTTACTACCAATTATAGGAAATAATTTAGGTTGGGAATTTATAAGTCCATATTCAAGTAGTTTAGCAGAATATTTTTCAAATGCTTCATATGGTCAGCATAGTACAAAACATGTTGTAAATGATGTTTGGAATCGTGTTTTAAACAATTTAATTTATATTTTTAAAACAAAAGGTACACAAAATAGTGTTAATGCTTTATTAAACTCTTATGGAATCCCACCAGAATTAATTAGAATAAGAGAAACTATACAAGGTGATGGTAATGTTTTGAGTAATAATTTACCAGATAACACTGGTATAGACGGTTCAAGTATAGATGGTGTATTTTTTCCAAAACCATATTTATTACATGGTTTAATGTTTGGCCCAAAACATGGTAATCCAAATGGTATATTAAAATTACCATGGAATACTAATGATGCAAATGGTGATACAGTAGAATTTATTTTTAATCCATTAAATTTAAGAAATAGTAGAAGGCACGGGGTAAATACACAGACATTGTTAATGAGTAGTGGTAGTGATAATCAAAATTTATGGGATATGCAACTTATACCATCTGCCAGTTTTAATAATTATGCTAAAATACAATTTAGATTGAATAATTCACCATATGGTTCTGGAAGTATAAGTAATAATGCAGTTTCTATGTCTACTTCATATTTAAATTTTAAAGACATTGACTATACTAATGTTTTATTACAAAGTATGACTGCAAGTATATCAGGTACCGGTATTCAAGAATATAGAATGTATGTCGGTGCTTTACAAGATAGTTTTGATAAACGAATAAAAAATTGGCAAGTTATTTCTATGAGTGTTAGTGGTGGTTTAGTTGCAGATAATAATACTAATACAGGTGATGGTAAAGGTAATTTAGAATATCAAGCTAATTTTAATTTTACAGGTACAGGTAGTAATAATGCACATGTTTCTGGTAATTTAATATTGGGTAATACATTTACTGGTTCATTAGCAGAATTTAGAGTATGGAAAAGTGCATTAAGTGCATCTAAATTTAAATTGCATATAATGGACAAAACAAATGTAGTTGGTAATACCATTAATAGTTATAAAAATGATATAATTTATAGATTTAAATTAAGTGAAAATTATCGGTCAGGTTCAAAATCAAGAAGGTTAATAAGTACCATAGATGACAGGTCTAATGTCAAATATACAATAAATTATGTCCCTGTTGCAGAAAATCATTTGAGATATAGTGTGATAAAAACTAATCTATATAAATTTGCACCACAATTAAATCAAGATGAAATAATAACTGATAATAAAATTATAATTAAACCAGACGAAATTTTTGTTAATCCATTGTCGCCATACCATAAATCAGTTCAAAAAATTGATGATGGTTTGAATGCAACCAGAAAACAAAATAATAAAATTAAAATATCAAAATCTCCAACAGCTGTAATTGATGATTATATATCATCACAATTGGCTAGTATGGATGTTGAAAGTAAATTTGCTGACCCAAGAAATATTTATTCTGGTTCATATAATGAATTGGAAACTTTAAGAAATGAAGTGTTAAAAGATGTTAAAGTTGATGTTAATAAATATATCCGTAAAAATAGTAAAATATTTAATAATTCTTTCATTACATCTATAAAAAAAATACTTCCTGCTAAAGGTGAAATCGATGAATTTGGCATAGTAATAGAACCTGATATGTTAAATAAATCAAAATTTAAACAGCAATCTATAAAAATAAATCCTTTATATAATAAATTTAATTTCTCTGTATCTGAAATACAAGCAAATGTATTCGGTGGTAAATACTTTGAAAAACAAACAAATAAAGATAAATTAAAATATAAAGAAATAATAAAAACGACTGGTAAAATACCTCTTATAAAACCAACTAATATAGGAATAACAAAAACATATTATTCTACTATAACTGGTTCTGTATTACCAAAAATAGATGATTTTATCATTAGTGCTAGTAAAATTTCAAGAATTGGTGGAAAAAAATTCGATAACTCAGTTGGGAAAATAAATTTATATAAAAGTGGTAGTAATGTATTTAAATTAAAAATGGATACCAACGAGAATACCAACACAAATTTTGGTTTAAATATGCGTATATCTGGTAGTAATGTGTTAAAAATAAAAAATAAAGTTGTTAATCCATATAAAAATGATATATCGTTTAAATCGGGTAGTTATAATGCATTTAGATTTAGACAATCTGTACAGGATGTACACGATATAATTATCAGTGGTAGTAACTCATTAAAAATGGTATCGGAATTTATTTCTACAAATAAAGGTGGTTTGGAACTGAGTGGTAGTAAAATATTACCTGAAATAAAAATGAGTGATGCATTAAACCCAAGATTAGTTTTACAAATAAGTGGTAGTACCGCATTTAAATTAAATTCAAAATATATAGATGATAAAAGTAAAACTTTATTTTTTAGTGGCAGTACATTTATTACTAATATGGAAAAAATACACACACATTTACTTTCTATTAGTGGGGGTAGTACCGCATTTAAATTAAATTCAAAATATATAGATGATAAAAGTAGTACCATGTATTTTAGTGGTAGTGTATTTAATACTGGTATGGAAAAAATAAAACAACATTTAATTTCTATCAGTGGAAGTAATGCATTTAAATTAAATTCAAAATATATATCAGATAAAGATAATTCAATTACATTTAGTGGTAGTAAAATGTATAGTATATCTATGACAGATATGACAAGTAAAACATCATTAAAAGTGAGCGAATTATCGGGTAGTAAACCAAAAATAGGTTCTACATATATGGCTGCATATTCAGCCAGTACAGCACCATTTAGGACTAAAGGATATTATTCAAGATTACCATGGGAAGATGAGTGGGGTAATGATGTAAAAGTATTATCTGGTAGATATAGATTACATTCTCCAGATGATAAAATTTTAGATGTAAATTGGGACAGTGGAGTTTATAATAGAACATTTACATATTTTACAATTGGTGATATTGAATATGTATCTAGGTCAGTTTCTGTACCAAATGAACCTGGTGGGATAGATAGCTGGGAAGGTAGATTATATACGGGTTATGAATTTAATACAGATTATAGTGACCATAAATATTTTAAACGCAGAAGATTGGTTGATAACGGTAAAGGGTATCAATATAGAGGTTATATAAATGGCGAGTCGGAACATAGAATTGATGCAAGACCAATTGGTCGAACAGCATATTTTGCAACATCATCAACTAACGAAATTTTATATCCAGATAACCATTATAAACATTTTCCAACATCGAAGGGGAATTCAAGATTATATTATATAGGTTCTCAATTTGCTAGTGGTTCGTTTAGTTGTATTTATCCAACACAAAATAATTATAAACCATACGACCCATTACCAGCAGTTCCTTTTTATACTTATAAAGTAGATGGTGCTTCAGCTGATACAAAATTAGAAGTGGTTAACAAAAATACAATAAAAAATAAAAAAAGTAATGTTTTGAAAACACCAAAAAAACCTAATAGTAATTAATATTTTAAAAAAAAAAATATTAAAAAAAATATAATTATATATTTATAAGTGATAAGAAAACATTTCTTTGCTCTAAAAATTTTAGGAGAAAAAATATGGGATATTTAAATAGTGATACTGTTGTTGTAGATGCAATATTAACTAAACACGGTAGATGGAAATTATCGAGGCCGGGTGGGCAGTTAGGTATAAATAAATTTGCAGTATCTGACGATTTCATTGATTATAGATTGTTTAATCCACAACATAGTAGTGGTTCATTATTTTTCGGTGAAGAAATAGAAAAATTACCTATGGTTGAGGCAATACCTACTGATGAAAATTGTATGAAATATAAATTAACTACTGTTGGACAAGATATTCAATTTTGGCCAATTATAGAAAATGTAGAAACGAATTATACAGTAAGGCATAGAAATACACCTACAACTCTGACACCAAACACCAGACATTTAAATAATAAGGAAACTTATACATTTAAAGTGTCTAATGTAGGGTTGTTTGATTTTTCGGGCACAGGCAATACTTTAGATTCTGGTATGGATTATGGTTCGACACATATTAGTTTTCCAAGTGAAAGAGGTATTCCAAGAGCTGTAAAATGGTCAGGTAGGTCATCATTTGAATTTTTCCCTGCAACACATGATTCTGATATTTTTGCTAGTATAGAAATTGAGGGAGAAACGAGTGGTAAAACATTTACAGTTGAAGTTTTATTAAAAGGACCAAATTATAAATAATCTCAGGTAAGGAGAAAAAATTATGGCTAATGGCAGAAGAAGAACACCAGCATTAAACGGACCGGCTGCAGGTGTAAATGAAGTACAAAAGGGTACCAGAACAACATTTAATCAATATTTAAGAATAGGTTCTCACACCTCTGTAACTAAAGATGTTACCGCTGGATTTTTTACAGGTGGGGTTGCTAATTTAGCTGGTTCTAATTTTACAACAAAATCCTTATCTGGTAGAGCAAATAAAGCCAGTGGAACATCATTTGCAAAAGGACAAAAAAATTATTACTACAATATACAATATAGTAGTGAAGACCAATTTAGTGTTGCATATGGGCATACAGGTGGTTCAGGTTCACGCGGTTCAAATGGCAGTTTGAGTATAACTGGTGGATATAAACTAAAAGGTGAAACACAAGCTATTTACAGACAATTTGCTTCTATATGTTTAGATGAAGATGATGCATTAGACGGATTTAAATTTGTATCGGGTTCAAATACAGTACAACCTGATATTTATGTAATGGTTGCTGAAAGAGCAAGAATGAAAGATAAATTAGATAAAGCTAATTGGACACTTCATTTATCAGGAAGCCCTACACAGGTTAATGAAAGTGGAAATGCACAATCTCCATCATATAGTAGAAATGTAGATTTAAAATTAACAGATGATAGTAAATATGTAGCTGCTAAAACTTCTCCACTAGGACCAAGATATAATATTGTATCGGGTTCAGGAGGGGCTATATCTGCTTCATCAGGAACAGAATCAGATAGATGGAAATATGATAGATATGGGTTCTTTTTCCCTGAAGCTGGTGTCATAGTATTATCAGCAAACAAATTATCTGCAAGTATACCTGGAGGTCGTGGATATGTAACAGGCTCACGAAACGGATTAACAGATGGTTTGGGTAATACTGCAGCATCGGGTGGTGGTAATGTAGCAGCTGGATTAGCTCCAGACTTGGCTTTACATCCAGATGCAGATAATGCTTTAAAATTTGCTAAATCATTAATGTTAGGGACTGATACATCATTTAGAAATGTTGAAACACAAATCATTACAAGTCATTTTTGTCATATACCAGCAGGTGAATTTAATGGTAGTATTAATCCAACATTCACATCTGGTTCAGACGGTGATTACAGATTCCCAACTGAGATGTTAGGAGACCCACAAGTGTTTATAACTACAATTGGATTGTATGATGAGGCAGACAATTTGGTTGCAGTTGGTAGATTGAGTTCTCCAATTAAGAAAAGTTTTGAAGATGAGGCAATTATTAAAGTTAATATAACATATTAATGTTATGAAATGTCTATATACAAACAACTTAATCAGAGCAATGTTACTACAACCACGAGAGTAGTTAGAAAACAATTTGACTTACATCAAAGCTCGTTGGGAATACATGCAATACAATTTGTATCCAATTCAACCGACTCTAATTTATCTTCCTCTTATTGGAATTCACTTAGAGTCGGTTTTTACCTAAGTTCTTCAGCCAACGACACTTTATTACAAGACCCGTTACAAGGATATGGGTTATATGACAAAAACAATCCCCAACATTTAAATAAATTTAATGATTCTGGCTCAATATTTTCAATTGACCAACAATTTGTAGGAGAGGGAATCCAACCGAAAACTTTTTATATATATGATAATTCAAATAGTAATGAAATAATAATAAGAGATGATGGTGATGGTAATTTATATTCTACAAATGCTTCCATATCTAAAAGTGGGGCTTCTTCTATATCTTCCTCAGATAATTATGTTGGTAATATATTTTATAATTATGGTTTAGCTGTAATAACCGAAACAGGTTCATTTCACGGAACTTGGGATTTATCATCTGCTACCGCCGAAAAAACATCTCCTGTTATGACTTCTCAAAACAATTTACCTTATGGTTTCTATTTTAAACCAGATGGAACAAAATATTGGATGATTGGCGTACAATCTGGTTCAGAGGGTATTTTTGAATATAGTTTATCAGGTGCGTGGGATGTATCAACTGCAACATATACAGGTAATTCTATTGATTACAAAGATTTACCAACCAATCAAGACGCTTTTACAGATGTTCATTTTAAATATGATGGTACTAAAATGTACACATTAAATAAAGATACTGATAACATTCATGAATGGGATTTATCAACTGCTTGGGATATAACAACTACTACTACTTCACAATCATTCAATGTTAACGACACAGATGCAAATCCACAGGGTTTCTATTTTAGAAATGATGGTTTGAAAGTATATATGAATGGTATCGAAAATCATAAAACTTATGAAATGAATATGTCAACTGCGTGGGATATAACAAGTATTACTTCTACTTCACAATCATTTGCTACTTCTGCAAGTTTACCATCAGATATGAATGAAGATTTACTTGCTGGTATTACATTTAAACCAACTGGTGATCGCATGTATACAACTGGTAATAGGAAAAATATGGTTTATGAGCATAGATTATCAACTGCTTGGGATATAACAACTGCTACATATTATACTTCCAAGAGTATTTATGATGAAGAAACTAATATACAAGGAGTACAATGGAAACCTGATGGTACTAAAATGTATATTGTAGGTTTTGGTGGTGATATGATAGACCAATATGATATGCCTTCAGCTTCTTTTTATACAGATGTTGGTACTGGAAATTATAATGTTAAATACAAATCAATACAAACTTTACATAGTACGGAGTGGAGTTTACCAATTAATCCGTCAGAGTATAATATAACAAATAATCCTACTGCTTATAAAAAAGATATTAGAAATACATCTGCATCAATAATATCTTCACAATATCGTGCTGATTACATAACGGGTTCTACTTGGTCTCCATATATTACTACGATAGGTTTATATGATAAATATGATAACTTGATTTTAATAGGTAGGTTATCACAGCCAATACAAAAATCAAAAGCCACGAGAATAATTTTTAAAATAAAAAAAGATTGGTAAAATAATATGGTTATTTTAGGATTAGATGCATCAACTACAACAATTGGTTATGCATTCACAAAGAATCGTAAGATTCTTGACATGGGTTTTATTGATATTAAAAAACAAAAAACAATTCAAGAAAAAGCATATTATGCTATGGATATTTTAGAAGAAAAACCACATAAAATAGACAGAATACATGTAGAAGATAATTTATCAGGATTCTCGGGTGGAAGAACTTCTCAACAAGTCATAATTAAATTGGCTAAATTCAATGCTGTATTTTGTTTCATATTAGAAAATGCTATGGGAGTACCATTAATTAGTATAAATCCAAATACAGGTAGAAAAAAAGTATTTGGTAAAGCACGAATAAAAGGTATCAAATCAAAAGATTTTGTTAAAAAGAAAATAGAAGAACGATATGATACTTCAGATTGGTGCAAAACAACTTCAAGGGGGAATTGGGATAAACGAAATATCGATATGTATGATGCTTTAACAATGTCATTAGTGAGTGAGAAATAAAGTGAGTTTAAAAAATAAATCAAAAGACCCTAAAAAATTTATAAACATTTCAGGATGCATGGATTCTGAAGCATTAAATTATAATTACAAAGCAGGAAAAGATGACGGGAGTTGTACCTATGAAGAATATGATTATTTATTTTTTATGGAACCAAATAAAAAAGTATCAACGCATCCTGGTACAGGAAAATGCAAATGTTTATCTTCATATTTAGGTTTTGATTATTGGCAAAGAGAGCCATTTGCTGAGTATTTGCAAATATATGATGATGATACAGACGAAACTACAACTATCTTTGATGATATACCTGAGCGTTGTGTACCAGTGCCAATATATGATGAATGTAATCAAGGTTTTATCCCTAAATGCTCACAATTAAATGATAATGAATGTTATTGTAATTGTGTATATCAAGATATAAGGAATATGAATAATGAATTATTATCTAGGAATACATGTGATTGTAGATTTGATTCAGAGTGTGATGATAATAAAATATGTGTATCTAAAGGAGATTGTTTAGAACAAGAAATATATTCTTGTGGAACAGGTGATGAGTTATGTTTAGGTGAATGTCATTTTGCCCAAGAAGGTTGTATGGACCCAAATGCTTTAAATTATGATGAAAATAATACTATTCATAATCAACAAGCATGTACATATAATTCTTCTTTTATTAATAATGTATGTTTAACGGTGACTGCTGGCGATGTAGGGGGATTTTATGTCAATTTTTTCAGTTTAGAGGGTTCAGTTTGGTATTTAGAAAATACAGAAAATGACGCTTTTTACAACGGTCCCACCGTTAATTCAAATTTAGTAACTCCAGTTCCAGGATATTTAGCTCCGAATCAAACAAAACAATATGCATTAAGTTTACCCCCATCTACTTATTTTTTTAGATTTAATGATGATGTTAATATTATTGCAGAAGATTCGACTGCTAGTGTTAGTTTGATACTATCAGCAACTAATGCTTGTGACCTTAATAATCCTTTACCAAGTGAAACGATAGAGTTAATACCACAACATGGTAGTTCATCTGATACACCTGGTGTTTGTAATTGTGCATTTTGGCAAGAAACTAATGACCCTTGTCAAGAAGATTATAATTGGTGTAATCAGTTTAATAATGATGCAGACGGGTGCATTGCTCAAAATGTAATATGCAATTGGAATGAAATTACACCTAATAATACAGTAACATATTTATCTTTTGAAGCTAATTTTGAAATATTAAATGCTGACCCTGGGTGTGCCGATGAATATGCTTGCAATGGGAATTCTGGTAATCTTGGATGTGGGGGTGACCCGTATGATACAAGTTGCTGTCAATATTCAGGATATATAGACGAATCGGGATATTTATCAATTGAAAACTTAGATATGAATAATTTTGTTTGTTCTTGTGATGTATCTGCTGGGGGAAATACTCAAATAACTTGGTATCAATATGGTTGTCAAGAAATACAGGCTTTACAATGTTGGAATTGGAATGAATATGGACCTAACTTGGGTTATGATGATACATGGACAACAGAATGGGAAAATGTAGACCAGTTATTAGCTTGTAATTGTGATGGTGATACGAATATGATAATAGATGATTGTGGTGTTTGTAGATTAGGACCTGAATGTGCTGAAGGATTTATAGAGTGTGAAAACACTAACGACCCTATTGGTTGTTGTGACCCTGATTTTAATTCAACATGTGATGGGTGTGCTAATCCATTTGCTGAAAATTATAATCCAGGAGTTGATATTTTATTGGAAGACCCGTATGATTGTGTGTTCGATTGGAATAGGTTTCCTATTACATTTTCATTGTATTGGTATTATGAAGATGGTGATTGTGGGCAAGAAGAACCTTGTTCAGAAGAAAACCCTGCTAGAAGTTCAATAAAACTTTATGATAATGGGAGATTTGGTACAGCATTTGATGAATGCGAGGGCTCCTATCATATTACAAACTGGAATGGACCGGGCCAAATATATTTTTATCTTGAATCTGGTACAAAAATGCATGCTTATTATGAACATTTAACCAGAAGAATTGAGGGTGAAAGAGTAGCACAAAATGGTGATAAAGTTGGAAAATTTTGGATAAGAACAAGAGCATTTAGGCCAAGATTTAGAGGTGGTCCAGGTTCAAGAGCTGTAGATGTTATTTCAAATAGTAAATTTGGTGCTACTGAAACTATTGTTTCAGAATGTAATGAATTTAACACGGTAGAAGGTTTATTACTTGAATGTGATGATGTCCCAGCTGGAACAGAATGTGTTGATTTTTATGGCCCAGAACAATGTTTGTACGAATCTCACATTACAATGAATCCCAACACTTCGGGCTGTTCATTAGTTGTTGATGAAAATGATATTCCTGTTGCATGTGAGGGTCAATGGGAACGAGGAGTATTTGGCTCTACACATTTATATTTTCAGATGGGTAATACATTTGAATCTCTTTTTGGTACGGCAAAAGGTCTATATGAAATTATAAGACCAGGGGAAAGTACACTAATAACAGATAACGATACTGGTGAAAGTGGATTACAATATTATCCTGACGGCTCGTTTAAAGTAACCTATACAGCGGCAAGTGATGAAAGTTGTTTTGGAGCTCACCCAGGTAGTGTTGCAGAATCTAATGAAAATTATACAGGTTTAAATGACCCTCGTGGTTGTAGAACAGTTATGATTGGAAAATTTCAAGGCCCCGAGTCTGATTTAAATCCAGTTATTATCGAACCAAATCTTTCATTAACAGATCCTGGTAATTGGTGGAATAATAATGCTGCTTATTTAATTGATGTTAATTATAGAAAATGGTCGGGTATTACATCTGGTGCTAGTTATGGTGGGTATGGTTTATTTTTTAATCCAGGTTATTGTTTAAATTATGAAGGAACAGAAATATTATGCAATGATATTATGTTTTCTGATACTGAATGTAATGAAACTAATTGTAATGGTATATGGGTTCCTCGACCACCATTGAATGAGCAAATGCCTGAATATCCTTCTAATTGTCCAGGTCCTGATATACCAGAAATAAATCCAGATTGTTTAGTTACTTGTCATTGTAATTTATGTGGTGATAGTTTAACAGATTGTGAAGATATTTGTCCTGATTTTGATTTTATTCCCGGTGATGTTGATAACGATGGTTTTGTAGATATTCAAGATATTCTTATTATGGTAAATTATATACTTGGTATTTATAATCCAAATCAGTTTTGGCCATTTGAGTTATCACACGAAGATTTTGTAATTATTGGTGATTTAACTGGTGATGGGGTAGTTAATACAACGGATATCATAGAAGTTATTAATTATATTCTGTATGAAACAAGTTCACAGCTGGGAATAGTAAATTTAGGTACTAACACTATTGCCAAAGATAAAACAAAACCCTTGACTAAAGTAACCAATTATTTAGTAAAAACTTTTAAAAAGATGATTAGAAATTGCAGTGAACAAAGACCTGTAAAACAGCATAATTATAATATTTCACATAGAAACAAATTATTACCATGGGTAACAGAAGATAACAACTCTAGGTGTGATGTTGAAAGAATACTTCGTAAATGGGTAAATTTAGTAAATCAAGAAGTTGAAAAATTAAAAATTAAATCAATTAATGAATTGATTGAACCAGAAACGATAATACATAAAAAAAGTTCTATACGAAAAATAAATAATCAAAATATAGAATATGGATTTAGTCTTACTAATGGTAGAAAATACACAGGTAAAGTTATAAATAAACAAGGTAATCTTTATACTGATGGTAAAAAACAACAAAGGGTTATACGCAGGAGATATTATAAAAAATAATACTTGTTTTGTATTGGAAAAATGTCATATATTATATAGATGTATAATACTCATTTATTAGAATTACTGGAGCAAGTTTTCGGTAATGGTTACAAATTAAAAAATGGTGAAATTGCTTTTCATTGTAAGTTTTGTAATCATCACAAAAAGAAACTTCAAATCAACTTAGAAAATCAAAAATGGCACTGCTGGGTATGCAACAGCGGCGGGCAAAAAATTGTACAACTCTTAAAGAAACTAAATGTTTCACAAAATATTATAAAAAATGTTTTAGAGTTGCTTGATGAATATGTAAGTTATGATAAACAAAAAGAAAAAGAAACTCAGCACGGGTTATCTTTACCAAAATGTTACAAACCACTTTATAAACATTCAGATTCATTAGTTAGAAAACATGCTCTAAATTATTTAAAACAACGAGGTATAACACAAAGAGAAATTATACGCTATCAAATAGGTTATTGTGATGATGGGTTATATCAAAACAGAGTAATTATTCCAAGTTATGATAAAGAAGGAAATATTAATTATTTCGTGGCTCGCGATATATTTCCTGATTCTAAAATGAAATACAAAAATCCACCAGTATCACGAGATATAATCCCATTTGAATTATTTGTCAGTTGGGAACACCCAATTGTATTATGTGAAGGTGTATTTGATGCAATTGCAATAAAAAAGAACGCTATTCCATTATTAGGTAAAGTTCCTTCAAAAAAATTAATTATGAAAATTATGGAAAGTGGCGTAACAGATATTTATATAGCTTTAGATAAGGATGCAAAAGATGATGCCTTAAAATTATCAGAATTTATGATGGGTTATGGTAAAAATGTTTATTTAGTAGATATGGATACAAAAGACCCAAGTGATTTAGGATTTAGAAATTTTTGGAAACAGATAGAATCAACAAACCAAACAGGTTTTTCAGATTTAATTAGGAGTAGATTGAATGGGTAAATTATTTTTAAGTGAACTTATAGAGGCAAAAAAATCACCTATTCATAGATATGGTGTTTTTGCTAAAGAAAATATAGAAAAAGATACTATTATAGAAGAATCACCGTATATTGAATTTGATATAAAAATTTTTGAATTGTTCATGGAACCAAATAGACTCGAAGATTATTTTTTTGCACACCCAAAGTCAAACAAACTTGGTATATTCCCCCTCGGGTATGGTGTAGTATATAATCATTCTGATAAGAATAATATTGAATCAGAAGTGATATTGGAAAAAGAAACTGTAATAATTAAAACTAATAGAAATATAAAAAAAGACGAAGAATTACTTATACATTATGGTTCAGCATATTTTCCAGATAGAGAATTTGAAAAAGTTTTAGATAGAATACAGGATGACTATTTTAATGAACGCTTATCTTTAGATGAAATTAGGAGAAAAATATATGGTTAAAACTATTGCTCATTTAGCAGACATTCATATTAGAAAACTACATAGATTTGTAGAGTATAGAGAAGTTTTTAAAAGATTATATAAAAAATTAGAATATCATAAACCAGATTTAATTTATATCGGCGGTGATATTGTTCATGGTAAATTAGACACATCGCCTGAAGAAACAAGATTGGTAGCTGATTTCTTTTTAGCTCTGTGTGATATAGCGCCTACAATCATTATACCAGGTAATCATGATTGTAATTTAAATAATAAATCAAGAGAAGATACACTTTCACCAATTATTGATTTAGTTAAAAAAATTAATCCTAATATACATTATTGGAAAGATACAGGGGTTTACACGATAGATGATGTTGACTTTGGTGTATTATCTATATTTGATATTGATAAAGACGGAAATCAGCGGACAGACACATTACCTGACCCTAAGTCAATGAGAGCACATAAAACAATAGGTTTATTCCATGGTGCAGTTGGAACATTTCAATATGATAATGGGTTTGAAGTCACAGATAAAAATGTTTCAGTAAATACATTTAAAGATTATAGTATGGTATTACTTGGTGATATTCATAAAAGACAATTTTTAAATGAAGATAAAACTATAGGATATTGTGGTTCATTAATTCAACAAGGATTCGCCGAGGACCCTGCACATGGATTTTTATTATGGGATATTGAAGAAAAATCAGCTAAATTTGTTCAAGTAGAAAATGATTATGGTTTTAAAGTTATTAATGTAGAGGATGGTATTATACAAAATAAAATGAATTTTGTACCACCAAAAGGTAAATTTAAAATAAAATATTGGAACACTACATTAGAACAAATTAAAGATATTCAAATTGATTTAAGAAAAAAATATCCTCAAATAAGAGATGTTATTGCTGAAAAACAAGATGTATTTTCAAAAATAGAGGGTAGTTCAAATAAAATTAATATCGGTGATGTCAGGGATATTGTTTATCAGAATGAACTTATATCAGATTTTTTATCTAATAATGTTGAAGGTGTTGATGATGATACGATAAAAAGAGTGTGTGAATTAAATAAAATGACAAATAACTCACCAGAAATTGATGATGGTGATGTAACAAGAAATGTAGATTGGAAACTAAAATCTTTTGAATTTGATAATATGTTTTCTTATGGTGAAGGTTCAAAGATAGATTTTACAAAACTTGATGGTGTTGTTGGTATTGTAGCACCAAATCACTCTGGTAAATCAGCTATGATGGATGCTATAGCATATACGATATTTGATGTGTGTAGTAGAACTAATAAAGCTCTTGATGTTAAGAATAAAAAGAAATCAATGTTTAAA